>ERZ857785.254-NODE-254-length-76920-cov-5.975841_pt1 | contig 76920 bp, 70 predicted proteins | sample MGYA00519763_ERZ857785 | MGnify/ENA primary metagenome ERZ857785 (study PRJEB31778, sample SAMEA3449365) | human gut metagenome | biome: human gut; feature: human-associated habitat; material: faeces | place: United Kingdom | collected 2010/2012 ...
CCTGACGGTACATCACCTTTTCGGAGGAACGGATGTCCCGGATGCGGTCAAGAAGCTCCTTCCAATAGCTGCCGCCGCCGAGATTCTTCAGGCGCTCATCATCCATGGCGAAGCCCTTGATCATGTACTCCTTCAAGCGCTCGGTAGCCCAGCGGCGGAACTGCGTTGCAATGGAGGACCTGATGCGATAGCCCAGAGAGATGATCATGTCCAGGTTATAATATAGTCTTTCGCGCTCCACATTGCGATTTCCCTCGCGGCGAACTTGTCGGAATTTCCGACAGGTTGAACTTTCGTCCAGCTCACCTTCGGAATAGATGTTTTTGATGTGCTCAACCACATTTGCATGGGAAGATTGGAAAAGCTCCTCCATCTGTGCCTGTGTCAGCCAGACAGTTTCATCCTGAAACCGGACATCAATTTTTGTCTCGCCGCTTTCAGACTGGTAAATGATGATATCGCCCTTGTTTTCATCGTTGAGGAAATTACTGCTCATTTTTGTTCCCTCCCGGCTTTTCGGTGGCTTCAGCAAACGCTCGGCTTATTGTTATTATAGTATCACAGAATCGGCGTTTTTTCAACAGACGCCAAGGGAATGATGCCCCTGTGCCTCTTTTTGAGAAAACAAGGGAAAATGTCCGCATCAATCTCTCCATTTCTGCGCCTCCCAAAGCATATCGATATGCCGGCGGGATTTTCGGTTTGTGTTGTTGTAATCGTCTGAGCAGAGCCAGTCGATGAGATAGCATTTGGGGATCATGTACTTCTGCAGCAGCGACAGCGCCTTCAGCTTCCCCACGCGAATCCATTGGCAGACGGTGCGTCGGTTATAGCCTGTGAAGTCCACGGCGGCGGCCACATCCATCACATCCGGCAGCGCAGCCAGCTTGCTCTCATAGTAGCGCCGGAGCTTCTTCTCGTCCTTGGCGCACGGCGGTTGGATGCGAATTTTATAGGGCCGAACTATTTCGCCTCCGTATTTGTACCAGTTCTTCGGCGCTATGTATTTTTCCGGGTTGACCTCACGGTCGTTCATAAAAGCGATCACATCGCTCTTTTTGATGGCGTAGCAGCGGGTTTTCTTGCCGGTGAAGGTGTGGGGAATCAGGTTGAATTGGAGAAGATAGAGAGCCGTCCGTTTGCTGATGTGACAGGCGATCCGCATCTGCTCCTTGCTCATAATCTCTGGGTATCTTTTGAATTCCTTGGCGTCGTATTTCATAACGAAGACTCCTTTCTGTGTTTCGGTCCGAAAGGGTGCTTCGTGTGATTTGTTTTGAGCCGGTTTTTCTTGCATTTATCCGGGAGGCCGCTCGCAAAGCCATACCGGACAAGGGCTTTCTTCTTGCGTATTTTCTTGCCAGCGTGCAAAAAGCTGGTCGTTTTGGGGCATTTCTCATTTCAATTTGAACTCAGGTTTTTTCTGATATGGAGCTGGTCAATACCGGTCGGCGCGTCCAAAATCCGTTGCAGCACAAGGGCTTTCGCCGTTTCCAAAGCTGCCGTCACCGACCACAGCAGACACGGAAATGCCAAGTGCGAACAAGACTCGAAATCAGCCGTTTCAAAAGGAAGCTCACAGTCAAAAAATGCAGTAAAATCAATGTTTCCGGGGTTCGTCGGAGGAGCGGAGAGAACCGGTTCTCTCCTGAATGTCTCTCCAAAAATCGAGGGACGAAAATCAAAGTTAATACACGGAGCGGTATCGAAGTGGTCATAACGAGAACGACTCGAAATCGTTTGACGGCTAAAACCCGTCCGTGGGTTCGAATCCCACCCGCTCCGCCACAAGCGCTGTTTTGTGCGATTTTTCGCCGAAACAGCGCTTTTTGCGGCTTTTTTGCCGCCATTAACCTGGCAGCATTTTTGGCTCAGGCGCGAAGTCAAAGCTGGTGACAAGCGTCTCGGCAGAGCTGAGCTTCGCCGTGTAGTCCAAGTGCGTGTATATGTTGGCCGTGGTCGAATAATCGCTGTGGCCGAGCCAGTCCTGAATGTCCTTCATCTGGGCGCCGTTGGCGAGCAGCAGACTGGCGCAGCTATGACGTAAATCATGGAAGCGTATTCGCCGCAGCCCATGGCTGTCAAGCAGCTTAGGGAACGCCGCCGAGATGTAATCCGGCTTTATCAGCACTCCTATCTCATCTACGCAGATGTAACCGAGGTATTCGCGGCAATAGCTCCTGCCGCACAACCGCCTATGCTTGTTCTGCTGGTCTTGGAGATAGAGCAGCCGTTCTTTGAAGAATGGCACCAGCGGCAGCGTCCTCATGCTGGACTTGTTTTTCGTCCTGTCGGCGGCGACCAGTACCTTTTTGCCGTCGATGCGGCAGGACGTCACAGTGTGGCGAATGGTGATGGTGTTGTTTTCAAAGTCTATCGCATCCCATTTAAGGCCGACAACCTCGCTTCGCCGCAGCCCGTAAAACGCTCCGAACAATATGGGAAGCTCCAGCTTCGTGCCTTTTGCTGCGGCAAAAAGCTCGTTCAGCTCGTCGCTGTTGTAAAAGCTCCCGACAAATCGGGCTTTCTTTGGCAGCTCGACGTGATCCGAGGGATTGTTCGGAATCAGCTCCAGCTTCACCGCCATATCCAGGGCCTTGTGTATGTTGGCGTGGTAGTGTATGACGGAGTTCGCGGAGACGGTCTTTATTTTCTCGTCATAAAAAGCCTGTATGTCGCGCGGCTTCAGGGCCGAGAGCCTTATTCCGATTTTCCTGAAATAAGGGACGGTAATGCTCTTTACCATCCCCGAGTACGACGAGAACGTCACCGGCGAAACGGAGCGTTTTATAACGTCCAGCCAGCTGAGCATGAAGTCTGCAAACAGCACGTCGCCGGTTAGGGCTGTGACCGGGACAGACGCGGCCGGCACTTCTGGTTTCGGATCCTCGGCTTCAGGCTTGAACTCGATACGCGCCTGTTGCAAAAGCTCGTCAGCCTTGCGCTTGTTGCCTTTTACGGGCAGGGAAGTGGCTATCCACTTGGATTTTCGCTTCCCGTTTGAATCTTTATAGTTGAGGACGATATAGAAGTATCCTCGTTTTTCTTGCAGGTGTCCGGCTACCATATAGTTTCCTCCTTCCGAACGAGCCGTATTACCCGCCGTTGACACCTTAAGTATAAACGGCAGGTGAGAATTACGCAATGATACGGCTACGCTCTCTGGATCACTTTTAGGTAGCTGAGAATATGTATCTTCGGAATCTTGTAGGTTCTGCCTACTTTGAAGTGCTCAATCTTATTGTCCCGCAGGAGGGCATAAGCAGTTTTGTCGCTGATGCCAAGCATCCGGCTCATCTGCTCAACGGTCACAACATCGGGATAATCGCGGAACATAACGTGATATGCCTCGCGGCCTGTCATGGCAGCGCACATATCTGACTCCTCCTTCGTAAGCGGCCTTACCCGCTTGTAGTCTCCCGCCGTATTTGCCACGCGCCCCGGAGGGTAAGGGGGATACAGGAGCCGCTTTTGGCGAAGCTGTCTCAACTCTGCTGTGCCGTCCTCACGAACACCGCAGGGCTGCCCCCAAGTCTACGGGGGCGCTTGCGCGAGAATTTATTATCTGCTCGCGCTTTCATTGCGAAGCGGCTTGCCAAAGCCGTTTTAGGGCCAGCGTTCATCGCTCTGGCTTTCGCCGTCATCGCGCCGCCTCCCATGTCGCTGGGCCTCTCAGCCCACGCGGGCAGTTAACTCCTGCACCGTGTATTCAGTTGTCTCGTGACCGGAAAATGTCCTCCTATATATAAGGACACTTCTCGGCCTTTTTTACACGCTTTCATAAAATTTTCTTCTCAAATTTTTTATCGAACGCCGTAGGCAGTTGTAAACTGCGCTCTCCCGCACATTTTCCTGTTCGGCGATTTCCCTTATTGACATACCCAAGCCAAAATGCAAGTGGAACCGGGCTGCCTGTTTAGCAGACAGCGAATCTATGGCGGCGTTCAGCTCGCGGTTTTGTTCTCGTAGGATTATCTGTTCGTCTAAAGGTACTCCCGAGGCAGCATTGCTGTATTTGACAGGCACCTCGCATAATATTTCGTGCCTGCGTTTGTGCCTTGCGATGGCAGCTTCTTTCCGCTCAAACTCGCAGAGCGTCTCGTACACCTCGTCGCTCACATCGACATACTCGTCGTCCTCGTAGGCGTCCGGGTACAGCTCGCGCAGATTGACCTGCTTCATCAGGGTGCCTCTACCGCTTCAGTGATGAACAGCCCGCAATGCTTCTGCAAGATGAAGCAGACAGTTTCAAGCTGTTCATCGTCCAGCGTGCCGACGTAATCGGTCAGTGTGCGCTTGTCCACCGCACCGGCGCGGCTGTACTGCACCAGAGACACGGACGTGAGGTAGACCCGCACATCGTCAGACGGCGCAGGGAACGGAGACGGCTTCATAGCTATTGGCACGGCAAACACTGAGGTTGAATAAAACTCGTCCGCGTCGTTCTGGAGCAGGAGCACGGCTCGGGTGCTGCTCCTGTTCCCGGTTCGCGGGCCGGTCTTGGAGAGATATATGTCGCCGCGGCGGTAATTTCTTGTGTTGTTCATTTTCGTGACCTCCTGATTATCTGAATGTTCGGATGTTTGTCAGGCAGTCACGGGTATCTTGCCCGGTAGCATTCCCAGAGCATAAAAAACTCCTTTCTGCCGCGAGGGACAGAAAGGAGTAAAACTTAGGGCCGCATGAATGGTATAGTAGTACCACAAGATAGACCACGCCTTAGCGTAATCTTTATCATGCGGCACAGGATGTCTACACCATTCGGTGGCCCCACGGCTCAGCCAATGACTCGTATTATTTAATTAGCATCGGGTTAATAAGCGTATCTTTGCGGTTTCACACGCCTCATACTGAGAGTGTCAAACACCGTAATGCTTCCGCATTTGCTGCACTTGGACTGGATATGTCCCAGGGTGTCTCCGTACACAACGAAGGAGTTGTGGTGACAATACGGACACTTTACATACCTCGGTTTCTGATTGGCGATGGCGTCTCGCGCCCGTCGTATTTTGTCCATCAACTCCTGAGACGGCTCATCAAGTTGAAGTTCATGCCTTATTCTGCTCATGCGCACACCTCCAGTGCATTCTGAGTAATGAATCCAAGCTGCCGCAGCCTTATAGTCATGGCGGCGCGGGACACTGAAAACCGGCTGCACAGGTGCTCAATGATGAGCTGGCTGCGCATTGTCGGGTATCCGTCGTGAAAGACGAGAGGCAGCTCCCAGTGGAGCTCGCGGATGGCCTGTTCCAGCCGATCAGCCGGCATGATCAGTGCCGACCCCAGCGCGTTGGCCTGCCACTCGCGCCAGTCCTCGCGCGTCCTCAGCAAGCGCGGTCGGCGCGCCATGCACAGCGCATAGGGCTTTCTGCAAGCTGCTGTACCCTCCTGGGCCTCAAGCTGGAACAGTATCTGGTGCGCACACTCATGAGCCAGCGTGAAGCGTCTCCTGCGTGTGCCGGCTACGTTATCTGAAAACACGGCGAGGCTCCTGTCCAACAGCACCTGATTACTCTTGAGAGGAATAATTTTCATAACGTCACCCGCGTTGACAGCATACTCCGCATCTCTGTACGCTGTCACTCCGAGGACGCTGCCGTCATCGGAGAGCGTTCGGTAGGAAACTTCTAAACCGAGATATGCCTTGGCGAGTCTATCTATGTTTATTTCGTACTTTTTTTCACCGGCGTGGATGGCACAGCAAAAATCCTTTGCTACCCCCGCCGCTATGTGCTCAATATTTTCATACGAAAGAATCATGCCCTCGCCTCCACAAACCACTTGCTGCCCTCGTTGAACAGGTAACGCTCCTGCCCGTTTATCTGCACGGTGTAGCGTATCCCGCCGCCTCCGACCTTGTTCGAGGAGGCGCGGCACTTGTAGAGCACGCGCTCTATGCGGAACGAGTGTTCGTTTCTCCAGCGTATCGCACGGGGCTGCACAGCACCCTCCTCATCTATGTCCACGTTGACCGAAACATAAGCCTTGCGGCACTGAGCGTCCACGTCAATCCCTCCCAACAAAGTGTTGACACACACAATTTCAAGTGATAATATGTACTCACGAACAAATATTCGCTTGAGTGAGGCAAGTATAGCACGAACTTAATTGCGTGTCAATAGTGAATCCGTAATTTCTGTTCGTGCTAAGATGTAGAGAGAAAGAGGTGTCGTATGGCATTCAGTGAGAAGCTAAAAGAAAAGCGCGCGGCGTCAGGGCTGACGCAGACGGAGCTTGCAAAGAGAACGGGCGTGACTGCGCGCACCATACAGAACTACGAGCTGGGGACGCGCAGGCCGGGGAACATGGTTATAGTCCAGCGCATCGCCGAAGCGCTTGGCACGACTACGGAGTACCTGCTCAGCAGCGGTGAGACGCTGGTAGTCGAGGCGCATGAGCGAGGCGGTGCGAGAGCCGCGCGGGACATCAACGAGCTGGTCGGCGAGGTCACGGGTATGTTTGCGGGCGGCAAGCTCAGCGACGACGCGCTCGACGGAGCCATGCGCGCACTCAACGAGGCGTACTGGATAGCCAAGGACAAGAACAAGAAGTACGGCAGAAAAAAGAAAAAGGACGCTGAGGACGCATGACGGCAAAGCAGCTCTCCGAGGTAGGAGAAAAGCTCGTGAAGCGCTGCGGCACGCGCGACCCCTTCGAGATTGCGCGGCAAATAGGCGTTGAAGTGCTGTTTTGCCCGGACTTCGGCAGCATGAAAGGTATGTACCGCGTAGTGCGGCGCAACCGCTTCATATTCATCAACGACAGCCTCACGCCGCAGATGCAGCACATAGTCTGCGCGCACGAGCTGGGACACGATCAGCTTCATCGCGACCTCGCCAAGACCGGCGCGCTCCAGGAGTTCATGCTCTACGACATGACGACGAAGCCGGAGTACGAGGCCAACATCGTCGCCGCCGAGATACTGCTCGACACGGACGAAGTCCTCGACTATGTCTACCACTACGGCTACACCTCCGAGCAGATAGCCAGGGCGATGGGCACGGACATAAACCTCGTCGCGCTCAAGGTGGCGCATCTTGCTGAGAGCAACCGCGGCCTGCGCCCGATAGAGCACCGCGCGGATTTTTTGAAAGGTGATTGACGTGCAACTGAAGCTGAATTTGGGCGGCGTGGTGCTGTCGCTGCGAATATGGGGCTACACCAAAGTGACTGACGATGATTGGCACTCAATCTGGTGTAAAACGGACTTTGCCTTTAAGTCTGGCGACTGGCTGAACTACCATGCTGAGGCCGCTGAGGTGTTCCTCGCGTATGAGATAGAAAATCTTGTAGGCGCGCTGGATAGTTTGCTCAACGACCGGTTCAAAACCCCAACCGAGTTCAACTGTGTGGAGCCAGACTTCAACTTTATCTTAAACCCAAAGCGCGACCGCCGACTCGACCCCAAAGTTGTCTATGTTCGTCCGGGCTGCGAAATGGTGGATATAAGTGTCGAATGGTGTGTCTCGTTTTGGTTTGAGGGGTTGACTGCGAACTACCTCTCCGTCACACTCTACCGTCCGGATATTGAGCGACTGCTTGCATATCTGCGGCTGGTTACAGGCGAGCTGACGGCAGACGACGCGCAGATAAAGGCGATGATAGCGCAGGGCGTAATCTGTTGAGGGAAAGGAGCTGACCGAGCCGTGGAGCGGACATACATTGCAATCGACCTCAAGAGCTTCTACGCCTCGGTCGAATGCAGGGAACGCGGTTTAGACCCGCTTGACACCAACCTCGTCGTCGCCGACGAGAGCCGCACGGACAAGACCATTTGCCTCGCCGTGACGCCGAGTCTGAAAAGCTACGGCATCGGCGGCCGCTGCCGGCTGTTCGAGGTGAAGCAGCGTGTTCGTGAGGCCAACGCGGGCCGACGTCACGATGCGCCGGGACACCGGCTGGAGGGCAAGTCACACTTCCTCTCCGAGCTTCAAAGCGACCCGTCACTCGCCGTGGACTTCCTCATAGCCCCGCCGCGCATGGCTCACTACATGGAGTACAGCACGCGCATTTACCAGGTCTACATGAAGTACGTCGCGCCCGAGGACATCATCGTCTACTCCATCGACGAGGTGTTCATGGACGTTACCAAATACCTGCCAACCTACGGCCTTTCGCCGCACGATCTGGCAATGAAGATTATCCTCGACGTGCTCGCAACGACAGGTATCACGGCAACGGCAGGGATTGGCACGAACCTCTACCTCTGCAAAGTCGCCATGGATATCGTGGCAAAGCACATCCCCGCCGACGAAAACGGGGTGCGCATAGCGGAGCTGGACGAGCGAAGCTACCGCGAAAAGCTCTGGAGTCACACGCCGCTGACGGACTTCTGGCGCGTGGGCAGAGGTTACGCCAAAAAGCTCGAGGAGAACGGCATGTTCACGATGGGCGACGTCGCGCGCCGCTCGCTGACGGACGAGGAGACGCTTTTCAAGCTCTTCGGCAAGAACGCGGAGCTGCTTATAGACCACGCCTGGGGCTACGAGCCCTGCACCGTCGAAGCCGTCAAAGCGTATAAGCCCGGCAGCAACAGCCTCGGCTCTGGTCAGGTGCTGCACAAGCCGTACACCGCGGACAAGGCGCGGATAGTCCTGCGTGAGATGGCCGATGCGCTCTCAATGGACTTGTTTAGCAAAAACCTCGTCACAGACCAGCTCGTGGTCACGATTGGCTATGACATTGAGAATATCAAGGACGCAAAGCGCCGCGCACAGTACAAGGGCGAGATTGTCCGCGACGGCTACGGGCGGCAGATACCCAAGCACTCGCACGGGACGATAAACCTGGCGCGCCATACGTCCTCGACGAAGCGGATAATGGACGCCGCCTCGGAGCTCTACGACCGCGTCGTGAACAGGGAGCTGCTGATACGCCGCCTGAACGTCACGGCCTGCCGGGTGTTACCCGAGTCCGAAGCGCCGCGAGAGGACGCGCCCGAGCAGATGGATATGTTTACGGACTACGCGGAACTGGACGCCGAGCGTGAGCGCGAAAACGCCGCCCTCGAGCGCGAGAAGCGCAAACAGGCGGCACTGCTGAAAATTAAGAACAAGTACGGCAAGAACGCCGTCCTGCGCGGCATGAACTTCGAGGAAGGCGCGACGATGCGCGACCGCAACGGGCAGATTGGAGGGCATAAGGCGTGACCGAATACGACGACATTATAGATCTCCCGCGCCCCAAGTCCAAGCACGAGCCGATGCCCATGAGCGACCGCGCGGCGCAGTTTTCACCCTTCGCCGCGCTCACCGGCTACAGCGACGCGATAGACGAGACGGCGCGGCTGACCGACCGCCGCATAGAGTTGAGCGAGGAGGAGAGCGCCGAGCTGGACTACAAGCAGCAGTACCTTTCCACGCTCGATTCACCGACCGTGACCGTCACATACTTCGTCCCCGACGAGCGCAAAAGCGGCGGCGCGTATGTGACGCACACTGGGGTGCTCAAGCGCGTGGACGAGGTTGAGCGCGAAATGGTGTTCGGTGATGGGACGCGCGTGGAGATGGATGAGGTCGTGGGGATAGAGTGCGAAATTAAACGCGAATAGCCGTCGGTGGCAGCGCCATCCACGGCTATTTAATTATGCTTGTCAATTCGGATAAGTTCCGTACACATACTTCCGCAGCCAGACCTCGTCTCTGTACTTGCCGTATTCGGTCATTTTGCAGTCGTTGCAGAGGTCGTCGGCGACCTCTATGACGGTGTCGTACAGCTCGAGATTCGTCCTGAACTTCTCAGGAATCCCGGCGAGGCCGTGCTTTGCGCCGAGGATGTTGCCGGTCACGGCGCCGGTTGAGTCGCTGTCGCCGCCGTGATTGACGGAGGCTATAATCGCGGCCTCGAAGTCGTCCTCGTGCCGCAGGGCGCAGAATATGGCTATTGCAAGCGTCTCTTCCGCGACCCAGCCGCCGCCGATGGCCTTGATTGCCTCGAGGTCGCCAACGCTGCTTGAAGCGAGCTTCTTCGCCAGCTCGACCAAGTCGAGCAGCTCTCCGGTGTACCCGGCGTTCGGGAAAACGCGGCGCAGCGCCTCCTGCGCGTCCTCGACGGCCTCGGACACCGAGGCGTCAGTGTGTGCCAGCAGGTTTACAATGTGTGTGAGCATCGCCGCCGGGAGCCAGCCCAGCTCGTGCCCATGCGTCAGCGCCGCGGACTCCGCGCCGATTCGGTCAATCTCGTCGGAACTCATCCCGCCGCCTCCGAGATAGAGGCCCACGGGCGCGACGCGCATCACGCCGCCACAGCCCTTGGAGTTGTTGATGGGCCTGGCCGTGGAACCAAGCTCGGGGCGCATCAGTGCGGTAATGCAGGTGTTTCCGGGGGCGCGCGGGTGGTTCAGCTCAGGAATGTTGCGCAGCCAGCTTATGCCGCGCGCACACGGGCAGCTCTGTCCCTGCGTGACGAGCCAGTCACGGTAGCACCTGCCTATGTAGCTCTCATACGGCCCGGCAATCCCGCGCAGCATTCCGCGCGTCGTGCAGAGCAGCAGGCCGTTCGCGGTGAAGAGGGTCATCTGTGTGTCGTCAGAGATGAGGGCCTTGCCGCCGCGCAGCTCGTATTCGGTTATGCCGCGCGGGCCGTACCTCGAGAAAATGGCGTCCTCGCTTGAAAACTCCACCGCATAGCCCAGCGCATCGCCCGCCGCCCCGCCTACGAGACAGCCGCAATAGCGGTCAAGGTCTTTAATGTTTTGCATACGGCCTCCAAATTATCAATAGGCAAAGTAACCCGTCAGCAAACCTTTCTGTCTAAGGAATATTGCTAACTGCGTCGCAGTATGAGATGACAAGTACACGGCAAGAGACTCCGGGAAAGACTCGGCTGTCGGCAAGTACCGTTTCAGTATTTCGGGCGCCGCAGCCGAAAATTGGTAATGGTAATTGTCCGCGGCTTCGACGTCCAGAGAATATTTCTGTATTCCCTGCTCGTTATAGAAAACGCTCAGGTAATACCACCGGTCAAGATCCAGCGGAATAGCCTTGTGAAATATCTTCTGGTCGGCATCGTAATAGTCGTCTTTTAGTATTGCCGCTGCCATCCTGTATTTCAGTATGCGCCTCTCGTCCTTTGGCGTCAAGGCTTCCAGTCTGGTCAGGTCACTGTTATGCTTTAAGTCTTCCATCTTGACCGCACGTGCGACGGGATTTGAGCGCAGCGCGGCGACGTACTCCAAATACGGCACGGCCTCGTCGTGCGTCAGCAGTGCGAGCGCGTCCGTGACCTCGTCCCCGAAGCCCATCGCTGCGATGTCACCCAGCGTGTACGGCGTGTCCTCAACCACGTCGTGCAGCAGCGCGACAATGGTCGATATCTCGTCTGTCATCTGCTCTGCGACGTGGAAAGGGTGGAAAACATACGGCATGCCGCTTTTGTCCACCTGATTTTTGTGAGCCTCGAAACACAGCTTCAGGGCTTGCTTTGTTTTTGGCGTGTAAATCATCCGCATCACCGGCCCTTTCGTCAATCAAAAGTCCACAGGGGATGAATATCCTGCGGCGAATACCATGTGTAGCTACGCTCTGCGTATAGCTCTTTTGTCCTGTGCCAGATGGTGTGGCACATTCCCATCATGTACTTCTCAGGGGGGAACTCCTTGCCGATTATACTCTCGATCTCCTCGGCTATGTGGGCAGGTATCTTTCCGTTCTCTCTTTCAAGAATGGCGCAATTATCATCGTAGTATTTGTTGTCCCTCAGGTTGTCCCTTGATATGGCGGCAATGTGGTCAACAGTCACATCGACGATGGAAAGCCCAAATTCACAACAGACAGACAGCTTATCTTCGGCGAGGTTTTTAATGAGCTTGATTGCAAGTGTGTCCCTGTACGCCGCATCATCCTTTTCTACGGAGGTTATATCCAATGCCTCTTTGCCGATGATTGTTGAGAACAGTCGCGCTAAATATATGCTATCGTGTTTAGCAAAGGTTTTCTCGATGGCTTCGGATATTTCCTTTTCACTGGAAAAGGGAAGGTTGTTATAGACCCCATAAGCAAAGCGCGCGGTATTGGTTACTTGAAGATGAATGGAGCCGAACGCGCTTGCCTCATAAAAGCTGTCCCCTCGGAAGTAACAGGGATATTCGTTATCTGTGCGCCAATGAAGTTCAAAAGTGTAGGCCTTATTTATAAAGTAGACGTTACAATCTGTCTCATAGTCATCGTTTACTTCTGAGTCTGAACATGGCCGGGACAGATCTCTCGCATTAATGGTCGCAGCAGACCCGGTAGTATGCAGGGCAACGGGAACATCGTACTGCGTAATGATAACGTCATATGACGACTTAACCATCAGCAGCGAGCCGGTAGTTACGGTCTTGGTGGGATGCTTCCATATTAAAGCGTCTCCGGAGCCCCCATATTTAATGATCGTGGCATCGTAACACCTCCCGGAATGCGCCCTGCGAACTCAAGAATTTGCTATTCATCGGTTCTGCAAGATGCCTTTGAATCCGTTTATTGCATCCTCGCTGAAGATGCAGGGCAACAGAATAATCAATGCAATAATAGACAGATGGAAAGTCACATAATATGCTAAGCTCAATAATTGCAAAACGAATTGAGTATAAGAGAAATCGCCAAGAGTACCTCGCAAAAAAGCGTGAAATTCCTTACGGCCAGTTCGTTGATATGGTCTATAAAATACAGTCCAATGTAAAAGCGCCTGATTCATATACCGACGAACAAATGATATCAGATATTTCTCAGTTTTCACGCCAAATCACACTATGGGGATCGTCGAAGGTTGTCAACAAGTGGGTCGAATTCAGAGAGAAAAGTTTAAACCCAGCAATGGCGAAAGATAATCTTTTTATCTTAGAGGAAATAATGAATGAAATGAGAGCAGACTTGGGATTAAAGAAAGCAAAGAAAGGACGTCTTTTGGCTTTCTTCATAAACGATGTTAGGGAGCTGTTAAAAACACAAACAAAGCAAAACAAAAACTAATTTTCGTTTTAGCTTATCTCTCAGCCTCCCGCCGCCGCTTCTGCTGCTTCTGCCACTGTTCCAGCAGCTTTATGATATGATAGAACAAAATCGGGTATTTCACACAGCTTTCTTATACTAGGCTCCCATTAAAAGTAGACAAAGCCTACTTTTAATGGCGCGACAGCGCGTCGGAGTCTGCATGAGACGTCTTCTGCGCTTTCAGCGCAGAAGGGCGACGCATTAAGCGGCGTCTTTCCGATAAAAAGTGTCTGCTTTTTTATCGGAAAATAGTATCACACAGTTTATTCCCCGTCTCTGCTGTAATAGGTCAGGGTATATAGGCTGTCCATCAGGTTTACGTTTTCAACCGCCGCTTCCAGCCCCAGGGTGCTTAAATCCACATTGGCAAAGTTCCAGATTGCGGCCACACCATTTTCAGAGGCCTGTTTGGCATAGTCTACCGCTGCGGAGGTCGGAACGGTGAGAATGCAGATTGCCGGCTTATTGTTTTGAATAAAGCTACCGAAATCCTCGGAATTCAGGATGGGAACGCCGTTTATTTTCTGGCCGATTAATTTGGGGTCTACATCAAAACCGGCTAGAATCTGATAGCCGTTTGCAGCCAGGGGCAGATGCTCAAGAAGGGCATGGCCCAGACTGCCGATACCAGCGATAATCACCGTGTGCGTCGCATCGGTGCCTAAAATGGCATGTATGCTGGCGCGCAGACTTTCAATGTTATAGCCATAGCCCTGCATACCGTAGCTGCCGAACTGAGACAGATCCTGCCGGACCTGTGAAGGGGTATTGTTCAGGTGATTGCCGATCACGGCCGAGGACACACGGGTATTCCCCTGTCGCTCAAGCTCGTCCAGGCACCGGAGATAACGGGGAAGCCGACGTATAGTATTGTCAGATATTTTGTTTGTCTTTCTGGTTTTCATAAGCACTCTCTTCAATTTCCCGCAGGGTTTTTCCGTTTGCTCTGGCCAGTGCGGCAAGATCCTCATATTCGCATTTGCTGCGTTTTACGCCGTAACCCTCCGCGCTCTTGATGCGCACTGGTCCGTATTCCGTCTCCGCCGTGCACATTGAACGGCTCAGGTTATACCGGTTGCAGACATACTCCCGAACGCCCAGCGTTGTGGTATTTTTGAAGATGCAGCGCAGCATCTTTTTCCTTTTTTCTTCGCTGCACATGCAGGTCAGCATAACGCCGGGTCTTGATTTCTTCATGCCGATATGGGTGAAGTAGACGTCAAAAGCGCCCAGCGCGAAAAGCTCGTCCATAGCAAAGGACAGTTCCTCCGCCGTCATGTCGTCTATGTTGCATACAAGCTCAATAATCTGTGAGCGTTTGCTTTCGGTTTCGCCCAAAACCGCGCGCACCACATTGGCCACTTCAAAATTCTTTTTTCCCGTTCCGTAGCCCGCTTTGCTCACTTTCAAAACCGGCATGGTTCCATACTCTGATACAAAGTACTTCAACAGCGCTGCCCCTGTGGGGGTACAGAGTTCGCTCTCCACTCGTCCGGAATACATGGGGACGCCACGCAGAATCAGCTCCGTTGCGGGAGCCGGAACTGGCACAATCCCGTGGGCACATTTTACATTGCCGTAGCCCACATTGACAGGAGAGGCCATAACCTTCTCCGGGGTGATCTCATAAAGCAGCTCACATACGCAAAGCACATCCGCTACCGCGTCCAGAGAGCCTACTTCGTGGAAATGGATGTTTTCTATCTCCGCCCCGTGTGCGGTGCTTTCCGCCTGAGCGATAATATCATAGACCGCTTTGGCATCTGCTTTCACCTTTTCCGGGAGGTCAACGGCGTCGATAAACGCCCGGATCTCCTGAATGCCGGTGTGGTGGTGATGGGTATGCTTATGTTCATGGTCGTGTTCATGGTGGTGATGCTCATGCTCCCCTTCTTCCTCGCCGTTGATCAGAACGGAAACATGGGTACCAACAATGCCGCATTTTTTATCGGCCACGGCGGAAACCACTGCTTTTCCATTCAGCACGGCATTCATCCTGCGGATAAAGCCCTCTCTGTCCGGGTGCAGTTCCAACAGGGCCGCCGTCAGCATATCCCCCGCGCAGCCCATTGCGCAGTCTATGTACAGTGTTTTCATTTGCTCTTCTCCCTCGCCTTCAGGTCAGTTTTTATCGTTTCGAAATGCTTTAACAGTTCTGTCGTGATTTCTCCGAGCATCTCCTGCGCCCGGCGCTGCTGTTCTTCCGTAAATTGCAGCAGCGCGCCGCCGTCGCGAAGCCGGACGCGAAAGTCCGAAAAGCCCATGGCAAAAAGAACCGCTTCGCTCTCCTCAATGGCCTTGAGCTTTTCCGCCGTGATCTTCTCTCCGGCAGGAATCCGGGTAGCCAGGCAGGCATAGGCTGGTTTATCCCAGGTGAAAAGCCCTGCCTCTTTGGAAAGGCGGCGGACATCGCTTTTCGTCAGTCCACAAATGCGCAGCGGAGACAAAATGTGCTGCTCTTCCAAAACCTTCATGCCCGGCCGGTCGCCGCATTCGTCGCTGGCATTGGTGCCGTCAATCATGGTCTCATATCCGTCGGCAACAGCTGCTGCGCGAATCGCCCCCATGATTCGTTTTTTGCAGAAATAGCAACGATTTCCCGGATTGGCCGTCACCTCGTCATATTGGAGAATGTCTGCATTGACCACGCGAAGCTCAGCCCCCAGCTCGCCGGAAAGCCGGACTGCATCCTCATACTCAAATTCCGGCTGAAACTGAGACTTGACAAGATAGGGTCTTACATCCGCTCCGGCGCTTCTGGCCGCATACAGCAGAAAAGCAGAGTCCGTTCCGCCGGAAAAAGCCAGCGCCGCTTTCGGATGTTCAGCGAAGAATTCATCCAGCTTCATGCTCGATCCCTCAGTCCATGTGGTTAATCATGCTGGCAAGATAGCCCGCACCGAAGCCGTTATCAATGTTGACAACGCTCATTCCGCTGGCACAGGAGTTGAGCATGCTCAGCAGTGCTGCCACGCCGCCGAATGCCGCGCCGTAGCCCACGCTGGTGGGAACGGCGATTACCGGGCAGTCCACGAGGCCGCCCACCACTGAAGGCAGTGCGCCTTCCATACCCGCAACGGCAATAATTACCCGGGCACTCATCACAATGTCCATATGTGACAGCAGTCTATGGATGCCGGACACCCCCACATCGTAAAGACGCAGCACGTCATTGCCCAAAGCCTCAGCCGTCAGCGCAGCCTCCTCGGCCACGGGGATATCGCTGGTGCCCCCGGTAGCAACCAGAATCCGTCCCTTGCCGCTGACCTCAGGCATTTCACCGATGATGCCCACATGGGCCATGCTGTTGTAGTTCAGCGGCAGCTCTCTCTTCACAAATTCGGCCGCTTCTTCGCTCAGACGGGTAATCAGGATGGTTTTCTGCCCGTTATTTACCATGGCCTTCGCAATGCCCAGAATATGCTCCTTGGCCTTCCCTGCGCCGTAAATCACCTCGGGCACGCCCTGACGAATGCCACGGTGAAAATCCACCTTTGCGTATTCGCCGATTTCCTGGAAGGGCTGTATTTTCAGCTTGAGCGCCGCATCATCCGGGCTGATGCTCCCGTCCGCCACATGATTCAAAAGTTCAGTCAATTCATGCTTATCCATCATGTTCTCCTTTATGTGTTCAGAATAAGGGCTCCCTGTATTCGTTATTTTCCATGTTACTTACCGGATTATGGATTCAAGGGGAACTTTTGTTTTCACAGCCCACAGCAGGACCGCTTCTGCCAAAGCTCCCCTTTTTGTATGTATTCTTCCTTAATATTCGAAAACGAATTTATGCTGCGACAGCAGCTTTCTTTTTGATCGGAACCAGCATAGCGAAGGTGGCAGCGCCAATTACCGTCAGCACAGCGGCGAAGATAAACACGTTCTTAATGCCTGCACCGAAGCTGGAGCTCATGCTGAGGATGGGGGATGCCATGGTTGTGGCAGCAACACCGGTAAACTGGCGTACAAACTGGATAAAGGCCGTTCCAATGGCAATTTCCTGAGTCGAAACGCCGGCTTGCAGGGTCATGGTAAAGGCATAGGACTCAACAGACTGGGTCAGGCCGTAGAAGAGGACCAGCACATACATGGCCATTACACTGAGAGTGGGCGAGATGAAAATACTGATGAGAACCAGAGCAATGGCTTCTCCAACAACCGTGATCAGTCCGAAGACAGAATGGCGCTGGGCCTTGACCATGGCAACCAGCAAAATTGCGCCGAATACCGTGGTCATAAAGGAGATAATTGAGGTGGCTGCGCCAGCCTGAGTTGCGGTGGTGCCCATTTCCTGCTGCATGTAGTAAGGGATGTACACATAAAGGCAGGTACTGTTGACCGACATGCAGAACTGCCCTATGGCGCAGCCCATCAGCACTTTGGAGCGCATCATGGACACAGGAAAAATGGCAATGTTTTGGTCTATGTTCTTCTCTGTACGGATAAACAGGACAAACATCACTATCGTAAACAGAACCAGAACCAGCGTGGTCAGGCTCAGCCAGGCAAAACTCTTGCCGCCGAAGGAGAGCACGCCGACAAGGCCGCTGATGGCCAGAACAGAGTAGATGATGCCCTTCACATCCAGCTTTTTGCTGTTGGATTCCTGAAGCATTGTATAGTTGGGGCAGGAAGACACCAGCAGCGCAATGCACACCACAGCCGAAGCGACCAGCAGCCAGAAGCCCCAGCGCCAGGTATAGTTTTCAACCAGCCATCCGGCCAGGAGCGGAACTCCGACGTTGCCCACACCGTAGCCGATGAGTGTAATCAGGTAGCCATATCCGCTCTTTTTGCCGAAAAGCTCGTTGATCATAATCATGACTGCGGCATTAATAAAGCCATAGCCCAGGCCATACAGTGCGCGGGAAACAACCAGCACAAGCATATTGGGGGCTGTTGCGCCCAAAACGTTGGAGAGAAGTCCTATGAGCAGGCCAAAGAGCAGCATGTTGCGGCGTCCCATCCTGTCGATCAGGCGGCCGCAGAGCATGCAGGTAACTGCAATGGTAATACCACGAATGGAAAAAATAAGGGAGTAATGCTGCTGTCCGCCCAGATCATTGAGAATGCTTACGGAAGCGGTGCTTAGAATCAGCGTGTCACTGGCAACAAAAAATACCAGAAAGAAGCACAGGGTGAGCGTAATCATCTTCGCCCGGCTAAGCTCAGGAACACCCATTGATTTTTCTTTCATTTTTCACCTCAATTTGAAAGGTTCTTCTTTTGTTTTTGAAATGAGCGCTTGTAACAGATAGTATACCTTTTCCCGTATCCCATGCGAAGTGAATCTTCTGACGTGGAAGCCGATCAGCACCTGAAAATGCATGAATAACGGGAACAATCATTTTTTCGTTTTATGTTTTGTTCGCGCCGACTGATATTATATTATTTACCCAAACGCCTTTGGCAGAAAGGACAATGCCGATTCCGGCCTTCACCAGTTCAAGACAATTGACCAGCAGGTACACCACCGGCAGGGTAAATGCAGTGAACTTCACCAGCAGCCAGGCGGCAGGAATGAACAAAAGCCAGGTGCTTCCGCAGTCGAAAAGACTGGTTATTCTTGTCATTCCACCTGCCCGAAGCAGGAACATGGTGCTTATTGATAAAGACTGTATGGGGATAGCAACAGCAGTGATCAGCAGCATCTGTGTGGCCTGAGTCCGCACCAGCGGCAGCACATTGTAGAGCCTTGGGATAAGCCCGGAAATAGCCGCCAGCAGAATGCTCCCGGCAATGCAGCACACAAAGGAAAGAGCCATCAGTTTGGGACACTCCCCCCGCGCCTTGTCAAATTCCCTGTTGCCCAGAAGATTTCCGGTATAGATTGCGATATAGTTGCCGAAAGACCACATAATCACGACAAACAGGTTGGCAACCGTGGTCACAATGTTCATGGATGCGACGGCCTCAAGTCCCCGGTTGCTGTAAATCTGATTCATCAGAACCTGACCTGCGGACAGCAGCAGCTGGTTAAACAGCAGAGGAAGCCCTCTCAGCACAATGGACCATGTCAGTTCTCCAGGAATATACAGTGATCTGAACAAGCCCTTCAGGAAGGGGAAGCGGTCCGTGTTTCTGTGGGCAGCAACAGAAATGATGCCCAGCTGCACAATGCGTGAAATCACCGTTGCAATTGCTGCACCGGCTACACCCAGTCTGGGGAAACCCAGTTTGCCGAAAATCAGCAGATAGTTGAAGATCAGGTTGGTAAACAGGGCCGCAAAGCTGGCTTTCATCGGTGTCATCGAGTCTTTTCCCAGCCGCAGGGTCATTGCATAAGTTGTGGCCAGGGCAAAGGGCAGCACCTGCCAAAGCATGATTTTCAGATATTCCTTTCCGTATTGCAGGGTAGCCTGAAGGTCTCCCTTACCGGAGCTTATATGCAGGAAGGCGGAGATCAGCTTGTCCTGAAAAAGATACATTACGGCAATGAAAAGCGCCGAAAAGCAGGTGACCATGATGAAGTTGAAGCGAATGGCATGCTGCGCATTTTTATTGTCGTTGTTGCCGATGTACTGAGCAGCAAAAATGTTGGCACCGGCTACACCGCCGTAGATGCACATAGTGAACAGATTGATGAACTGGTTGACGATAGCCACACCAGACATCTGCTCCGTTCCCAGGCTTCCGATCATCATGTTGTCCAGGAGATTGACAAAGCTGGAAACCGTGTCCTGCAAAAATCAGCGGAATAGCAAAAGCCAACGCTGCTTTGTAAAACGCCTTTGTGCCGATAATTTTTTTCAACCCACTTGTTAATGCCACCGTTAAAACTCCTTTTTGCAGAAAACGCTTGCCTTACAGCTCTTTCACCCAGAGACGCCTCAGATCGTAAGCGAAGCAGTCCAGAACATTTCCGCTGATGATAGAAAAAATGCGCTGCTCTTCCCTTCCGGCTTACCGGACCAAGCACCATTAATTTCCAGGTGAGACCACTTGGGCTCGATTACGCTTAGCCCCTTTTTATATGCGTTTTACCCTCCCAAAAACGCAATTCATTCAGCTTCAGCAACTGCCCCTTATGGAGCAGTTGCTGAAAAAGATAAGAAATTATTCGGCCTCGGTAATACCGTGGGCTTCCATATACTTTGCGTCGACATCCTTGATCTTCTGCAGGCTGGAGGGCATGGTGGCAATGATGGTAAGCACCAGAACGATCACGTAGACCACAGCGCCGATAATGAGGAAGTTGTTGTAGCTCCCTGCAAACTTGACCACAACGGGAGCCAGCATGGCACCGGCAGAGGCGATCATGGAAGACCAGCTGATGGTAACATTGGACTTGTTCTTGCCAAAGAGAGGCAGCATAACATTGGGCCCGAAATAGGCATTGATCTGGCCAACGTTAAAGAAGATTGCCATAGCAAAGGCTGCGGCGTAGCCAAGTCCGGCATAGACAGGATACAGGGCATAGACAACGATACCGAGAACAGCAAAGCCCAGAACCGTTTTGCGGAAACCGATCTTATCGCTGAGGAAGCCGAATGTCCAGACAAAGATGGCATTGCACAGAGTGAATACGCCGCCGAGGGTGCCAATCTGCTCCAGGCTCAGGCCCATCTCAGTCCAGATACCGCTGCGGTTGGAGTAGAAGCCGGACTGTGCGATAGCAATGAATGCGGGCAAAACGAGAACGATCCAGAATACGGGCAGCTTGAACAGTTCCTTAATGGGCATTCTAGTCTCATAGACAGCAGTTTCTGCACTGTTTTTGTTATTTTTGGGAGCAAGAAAATGAATGTCAATGGGGCTCATGCCGTAAGCCTCGGGGGGACGGCAGACAAACAGGAGGGTGGACACAACGTGCAGACCGCCGAGAATCAAACCGCTGGCGATTGCAACCGTCTCAAAGCCTGCAATATTGACCATTTTGGCAGCAAGAGGAGAAATAAAGATGGTGATGATGCCTGCGAAAGCACCGGTCAGGCCGACGATGGTTCCGCGACCCACACCGATCCATTTGGAGCCGAGAAGAGCAAAGGGCAGAGAGCCGCAGAAGCTGTTGCTCATACCGACGAGGACATACAGCAGGACCGCCTGCATGGGTGTTTTCACAAAGGCCAGACCACAAAGGCCGAATATGTAAGAGAATGCGCCAAGCAGAGTGACAGTTTTCGGATTGAACTTATCGTAGAGCTGGCCCTGGAATGCTCTGGCAATGACAGCGCCCAGAGAAAGGGTGGTCCAGATCATAGCGATATCCGTGTAGGCGCAGCCCAGCTTCGTCACCAGAGGAACACAGAGAAGGCCGGCCAGGTTTGTCATCAGATAGCTGAAGCCGACGTTGATAACGCATCCGGCGCAGCATAATGAGCCTTTTACAACATTGTTTTTCATATAAGAACTCCTATCTTTTTTCTGTCGCACAAGATCGTGCTGACTTTATTTTGAGGGGTTGCTGTTTGGTTCAGGAATGGCTGAGGAATCTTGCCGGGTTTGCAACGGTGATGAGCTGGGCTTCTTTTTCATAGCCCATCTCCCTGAGTGCGGGAATGGCAAAGGTGGGGAAACGGGTGTAGCCGTATGCTCCTCCGTAAAAGCCGCCCAGCTTGTTGTACTTATCATGGCCAAACATTATTTTTTCGGCATAGCCTTTTTCCAGAAGCTTTGCCACAACGGCAAGGCGGAAGAAGTCATCAAAGCCCCAACAATAGTCAAAGCCCTGATTGAGCTTATGGCGGGAGCCGTGGATATCTCCCCAGCCGTCAAAGTTAACATACACGCCCATATCAAGCAGCTCCGAAGCAAAATCGGCTACAGATGCAGCGGCTTTCGTGGGATCGGAAAAATAAGCCTTGGCATCAGGATAATACTTGCAGTAGGTTGAATACAGGAAATCCATGTGACACATGTCAATGCGTTCAGGTTTTATCCCGTATTCTTTCACAGCGATCCGCACCGCCTCAAGAGCACTTTCCCGGGTGTTCGGTCCGTGAATGACAAAGGGATTATCTGTTTCTGCGGCCACTTCGCAGATACTGCGAAATACGCTCATATCTGCAGCGGATATTTCATCGGAAAGGCCGAAGCCTTTTTTGATATATCCTGCCTTCAAATCGGACCCTTCCATACCTTCCGTAAGCTCCGCAATCAGGCGCTGCCTGATTGCCTTTGAATCATTGGGGTCAAAGTCTGCCGGATAGGTATAGTCTCCGTAATAGCCCGTACCGCAAATGATCTTTATCCCGCTGCGTCTGGAAAGCTCCCGGATTTTATTTGGGTAATCATTTACTCGGCAACCGATGTATGTCGCATCCAAAAGAGCCTGACCGCCGGTTTTTTTGAATTCCAGCAGCTCCTTGATTTCCAGTTCCAGATCATCATTTCCCAAATACTCTTTGAGTGTCCAACTGCAAGTAGATGTTTTGAGATAAGTCAGGTTTTCAACGGCAAAAGCAGTTTTTTCGGGGGTGGCATCTTCAGGAAGCGGAAGAACCCCGTCACTGTCTGCCCGCATAAATGGATGCTCATGAATCGTTGTATAACCCAGTTCTTCAGGGGAAATATCGCCGAGAACAGTCGTAATTTTATCCATTGAAATGACCTCCTATATTTTTTGTACTTTACCGCAGAGACCAAGGGTTTGTTTATGCCTGGACTTATGCCTGCTCCTTTTCCTTATAAGGCGCATCGATCTCCTTGATGTGCTCTTTTGTCTTGTCGGAGGTGAGATAGAGCAGAAGGAGGACGCAAACAGCAAATATTGCCGTTGCAATGTAGCCTACTAACTGATAGGAACCGGATTTTTCGGAGATAAGGGCAGCGAGAGGACCTGCAAACATGGATGCGATACACACCGCAATGCCGTCCCATGCAATCAAATCCGGGCTAACCTTATTGCCGAAAAGGGAATTGAAAATGATTCCCTGTCTGAGCTTGGAATAAGTAAAGAACAGATCAGAGCAGGCAATAAGAATTGCTCCGGGAATACCGCCGATCGTAAAGCCGAGGAAGAACACTACAACCAGACTGATTGCAGGAATGAGGAAACCCGTGCGCAGGCCAAGTCTGGCTGTGAGCCAGCCAATGATAATGGAACCTGCTGCATTGCATATAAGGCCAAGAGAGACAAGCTTTGCCGCAGTCATCATATCAATTCCAAAGGAGGTGAGCATGGGGTACTGGTTGGAATTATATACATTGGTGCCTACCGAGATACAAAAGCCCAGCAATGCCACGCCGAAAAACACCGGAGTCCGCAAGGCTCTCCCGGACGGCATGGCCGCCTGATAAACCTCATATTTGGGAGCAGCTGCTTTTTTATCCTTTTTGCTCTCCAAGTCAACCGGAGACATGCCGTATTTGGAAGGCATATCGCCGCAGAGGAGCAATGTGGACACGCACATGGTTACAACAATAATGGCCGTCAGCACAATGCCGGCCTTCGTATAACCGGAGGACTCAAGCAACGAAGCAACAACAGGCGTTACTACTGCCCCGCCAACGGTCGTTACGGCCTGGGCCACACCGAGCACCGTCGACTGGCCTACGCCATACCATGATACGATCGCGATATTCATGTAGAAGAACGTAAGTACCTGGCCAAAACCGTAAACAAGCGCGGCAACGTACACCAGCCATACGCTGTTCGTAAAGGTCAGAGACAGCAGACCGAACAGTGCTGCGCTTGTGGAAATTACAGGACCCAGCCGTCCATTTCTGGTGATGATCTTTCCGCCGAAGAACGATGCCAGCATCATTCCTGCATAGGCGAAAGTATACGCCACGGACAGCGTTGAATATGGTACGTTCAGCTTGCCTGTCAGCTCATAGAGCAGCAGGGCAATTACGATAAATGCTGAAGTTGCAGCAAGGCTGTTGATTGTAGCGCCAACGCAAATTCTACCGGCTCTTAGTTTGTTTTTCTTTTCCATATACTCTCTTCTTTCGTTATAAATTCATTCGTATCCAATTTTCATTCAAGGTTCGTCACGATTACTGCTTTTCAACAGAAAACAGTATTCAATCAAAATTCGCATCTAAATACTTCGCTGAGAGCCGGTTTGAATTCGGGTTTTGCAGCAACATCGTCATTCCTTCAGGTAAGTTGTCGTTCTTACCGGCGTTTATTTTCTGTTCAGACGGCGCAGGTCGTGAATGAGCAGATCCTTGATATGTCCCAGAACAAACTGTTCGATCAGTGCGGGGGGATCGTCCCCTGTCATGGGCACAAACTCGCTGCCCTGGTTGATGTTCATGAAGGGCATATGCACTTCGGGCAGAACGGCCACTCCGCCGGGATAGGTTTCAGAAACATCCACCTTGACCTCACTCAGCCGGTTAATTCCTGCGTGGGTGGTGCCGCCCTGCATGATCAGGCTGCAGTAAACATCTGCCTGACCTAATTTGGAGACAAATTCCAGGGTATGATCACTGCCGCAGTCGTCCTGCTGAATCTGGAAAATGTAGGGGCAAAGGCCTCTGCACTCCTCAACGGTTGCATGGTTTGCGTAAGCCTCAGGGCCGATAAATCCTGATGCAAAGTTATTTCCCATGTAGCACATGTTGGCTGCGCGATTAAACAGACCGGACCAGCTCTTTCCGATGGAGCGCATCGGGCGGGTAGTCTCCCTGTCGTCCAGGAAGGGCACCTGCGCAATCACACCCCGCGGCATATGTCCGCCGCACCAACCGTATCTTTTCAGTCTGAAAGGCAGTGCAGATGCCAGATGACCGCCGCTGCTCATGCCGTAAATCACAATGCGGTCGGTATCAATGTTCAGCGCTTGCGCATTGTCGATCATCCACTGATAAGTAGCGTGCAGGTCGTTCACGGCTGCGGGGTAAGGCGCATCCACAAGACTTCTGAATTTCGGGATAACCGTCTGCGCACCAAGATACTTGGTTATAGTTGCGTTAGAGAACAGCCAGATATCGTTGAAGAACAGAGCTCCTGTGGGAATGACCAGGATGGTGGGAAACGGTCCCTTTGCCTCATTCTCTCTCAGTCTGCGTACCAGCGCGTGAAGCTTTGGTGCATCGGGTTCTTCCGGGCAGCCGGGAATATCGTCATACTCCTCCCACCAGCCGAACTCTTCCCACTCGGGATGGTCCAGATTGGCCTGATCGAAAGCACGTTTGCTGCCGTTCTGCACCTCCTCACGCAGCTGCGGGAAAGTCTCCGGAGCGGTAATATTGGTTCTGGCAGCTATACCTGCTGAAGTGTCCATACTCAGCGCATCCGCCCCCAGAGGATGGGCGAACTCATTACCGAACCGAACCATATCCGTTCTGCAGTCTTCAATACGAAACCAGCTGATAAGCTTTCTCATATCCTCCACGGTTTGAGATGCTTCATAGTAAATGCCTCTTTTTTTCTTTCTGTCGCTCATGTTTTACCTCCTTTATTAAGTTTTATAATTCACAAATATCCTTAATCTGTATCTCAGGGAGGATATCCCCCTGAGATGCAGGAAAGGTCTTCACTTCAAGGAACTCTTTAAAGCTTTATATTTCTTCTATTTGAACGTGCCTGCACAATAGCCACTGTCAACAGGAATAATTGCGCCGTTAATAAACTCGGAGTCGTCCTCAAAGAGGAAGGAGACCACTCTGCCTATCTCCCAAGGCTGGCCAAGTCTGCCTATAGGGTTGCTGGAGCAAACTCTCTCCCACATTGTAGGATTTTCTCTCAGTGTGCTTATAAGCTCGGTTTCAATAGACCCAGGGCAAATGGCGTTTACTGTGATGCCGTTTTGAGCGTAGTCCAGAGCTGTGCCTTTGGTTAAACCAACCACTGCGTGTTTACAGGCGTTGTATAAGGCTCCGCCTTTAGACCCTACCAGGCCGGCACCGGAGGAGGTGTTGACGATTCGACCATAATTCTGTTCAAGCATAAACGGGATCTCTTCACGGAGGCACATCATCTGTGCCTTTACCAGCAGCTGCAGCTGGAAGTCTATATCAGCCTCGCTGAATTGGTGGAAGGGTCTTGCATGCAGCCCCTGTCCAGCATTATTAAATGCGCAGTGCAAAGCACCGAAGGTGTCCTTTATCCACGCGAAGCCCTCTTTTACCTGCTGAGAGTCTGTCACGTCACAATGTTTGAAAAATGCCTTGCCGCCATAGCTTTCCGCTTCTTTGATCACAGCGGGAGCCTTTGCATCAGAACGACCGAAAATGATGATCGTATAGCCTTTTTTTGCAAGCTCCATAACTGCAGCTTTTCCGATACCGGTCAGTCCACCGGTCACGAGGGCAACTTTATCTTTGTTTTCCATAATCTTCCCTTTCTTTGATTATTATCTTAGAAGTCATCCTTGGCAGAGAGATGCACGCAGCATCTCTCTGCCAAGGATTATATTGGAAGGATTACTTCATGTAATCGGGTATTGTGAGTCCGCGCTGCTCCATATACATGGGATAAAGTTCTTCATCTACAAGCTTCTGGATGGCGGGGGCATTAGCAAAGAGCTGCTCAGCAGCGCTTCTGGTGCAGTTGATGTAGCCATAGCTACCGTCATAAGCAATAATCATGTCGTTGCCGGTGATCTCCTTAGCCATCTCAACTGCGCCCACAAGATCATCAGCCTTACGGATAAGGGGATAATCATTGAAGCGGTAGTTGAAAGTATCCTGTGCCATAAGAGCGCGGAATTCGTCGCCCACGGAGATGGAAGGGAAGCGCTTTACAAAGCCTACATTCAGACCATACCAGCCCTGGTTCATGATGATGCAGCCCAGGGGATTCCTGGATTTATCCATTACTGCTGCAACAAACTGGTCCAGAGACAGGGACGCGTTTTCCAAATCATAGTGGTCCATGTAAGAGTTCCAGTTTGCACCTGCAATGATGCCTGCGCAGTGCATGTAAGACAGCCAGCGGCTGCCGTCAAGAATGATGGTATAATCCTTGAGGGAAGTAAGCAGGCGGTTCATGTAGGGATAGTACTTTAATGCGGTCTCGGAGCACTTGATGTCCATGTCATAAAGGCTCTTGCAGGCTTCGACCTTCATCAGGCCGTTGGGGGTAGTGCGCATAAAGCAGCAGAAGGCCCACTTGCTCTGAATGAAGTCGGAGTCATAGACGGAGGTGGGCACCACCATACCCGCAGTTCCATGGCCGGTGGGAGAACCGAAGCCGAAGTGGAACAGGGTGCGGGTCTCCAGACGCATCAGGTCCATGGTGAAGGCCTTGAATGCCTTGCGGTAGTAGTTGTTCACGTAGATCTCACGGGGATCATCATAGTAAGCGAAGATCAGGTGATCTGCATCAAAAACCTTCTCCAGGCCCCAGAGTGTGCCGATTCTGGTCTCAATGGGAACGCCCTTTTCGTAGGAGCTGACGGCCTCAACCTCGCCCAGATGCTCCTTCAGTTCGTAGAAGTCAATGACCTCGTCGCCCTCACGGGGAGTACGGTACATAACGACCTTGGTACGGATATCGTAAGCACCGGTGCGTCTCTCGATTTCTTCCTTGATGGTTTTGACCATCTCAATGTAGGGCAGGCCGCCGAACATGAGGAAGCCGTGCTCACAGGTCATGATATTGACGCTGTCACCGGGCTTGATCCTGGACATGTCAATGTTCTTCAGGGCTTCTCTGGTAGAGTCCGCCGTGGGCTTCAGATCGTCGCCGCTGTGAGAGTAGATTGCCTCAGGCATTCCGGGGAACAGGTCGCTGACCTTGACAGAAACCATGTCGGGATGCTCATATGCGTGCATCTCAGGCTTGTTGCTGTAAACGGAAACGCTGAAATTGTTAATCTCTCTTGCCGGATAAATTTTTACGTCGCTCATTTTTTCTCGCTCCTTTCCTTCATCATCTTGCGGTACATCTCATTGCCCTTTTCAACCTCTGCGGGGTTCCACTGAACGAACTTCTGTTCCTCAATGTCATGGCTGATCCGCTTATCGTGATCCATGACCCCCTCGGGCAGAGTAAAGAGCAGGGGCTTGATGTAGTGATAGGTCTCGTAATCGGAGGTGTCGGTGGTCTCGTGATCGGTCTGGGGGTAGCCGGCAGCCTCAAGAAGTCTGTACATGGTGTTGGAGCAATAGTAGCCGCCGCAGCCGCCGCCGGTACCGGTCATGCGGTGCAAGTCCTTGATGGTACGGGCACCGGCCATGATCGCACGGACGATCTCCTCGGCGGTCGTGTTGGTGCACTGGCAGGTGCTGTCCAGAGGACGGAGAAATGCCTTGTTGCAGATTTCGATGATCTCTTCCACTCTGTCGGAGCCGTCGTAATCGCAGGTGACAACATGGGGAGTGTCCAGAGGCTCCATGCTGATTGCACCGTGGGTGCACAGCTCCCAGCACAGTGAGCAGTTCAGGCAAAGGCTGGGATCAACCTTGGCCGTGCCGTGGCACTTGAGGCAGCGTCCGCACTCATCCTTGACCTGCTGTTCGGTGAGACCGATGGCAACTTCCTTCTGGTTGGTGACACGCTCAGCAATGGGCAAATTGTTCATCTTTGCGGCGCTGAGCACGCTGGTCTTGCCAACCTCCAGCTCGGGCAGGACGATCTCTTCGCCCACGGTGATGCCGGACTGGGAGCCAAGATAATTATTGATGTTGACTGCCGCCTTCTTGCCGTCTGCGATGGCCTGGATGGCAGTAGCTGCGCCGCGGACCACATCGCCGCCGGCAAAAACATAGGGCTTGGAGCTCATGCCCTTCTCGTCCAGGACAATACGGCCGGCCTTGGAGACAACGACCTCATCCTTGTTGATGAAGGGGAAGTCGGAATACTGGCTGACAGCCACGATAATGTTGTCGACCTCGACAACAAACTCTTCCTCGGTCTTGGTGGTACTTCTGCGCAGCTTCTCGTCCTTTACACCGGGAACCATGCGCACGCACTTGAGGCCCTGAACCTTGCCCTCGCCCACCACTTCAACCGGTGCGGCCAGATCCAGAACACGGACGCCCTCTTCGAAGGCCTCCAGCAGCTCCCGCTCCTCGCAGGGCATGTCGTTTCTCTGTCTGCGGTAAACAATGGTGACTTCTGCGCCCAGTCTGCGTGCAGTACGGGCAGCGTCGATGGCCGTGTTGCCGCCGCCGATGACAGCGACCTTCTTGCCGATCTCAACAGGCTTGCCCAGATTGACTGCCTTGAGAAAATCAAGACCATGATACACGCCGGGCATGTCCTCGCCGGGAATGTTGGCCTTGCGGCTGAGCTGAGTGCCGGTGGAAACATAGACAGCGTGGAACTTCTTGTACAGCTCGTCAAAGCTCACATCTTCGCCCACGGTGGTGTTCAGATGGATCTGCACACCGGTGGCTTCGATTGCCTGAATGTCCCGGTTGAGCACAGCCTTGGGCAGACGGTACTCAGGAATACCGTAGGCCAGGACGCCGCCGGCAACACTCTCAGACTCGAAAACCTCAACGGAATAGCCACTCAGCTGCAGGTAATATGCACAGCTCAGGCCGCTGGGGCCGGCGCCGATAACGGCAATTTTCTTTCCGTTGGATTTGCGCTTCTTTTCCACAACAGGCATGCCGTTTTCGAAAGCCTTGTCTGCGACAAAACGCTTGATGTCGCGGATACCCACGGATTCATCCAGGTCGTTTCTGTTGCATGCTGCCTGGCAGGGATGGTTGCAGATTCTGCCGCATACAGAGGGGAAGGGGTTGGACTGACGAATAAGGCGGTATGCATCCTCATATCTGCCGGCACCTGCCAGAGCGATATAGCCCTGAACATCCGTTCCGGCAGGACATGCAGTGCCGCAGGGAGGTACATACCCCGGCATTACTCCGGGAGTAACTTTGATTGCATCGGTGGGGCAATGGCGTTCACAGTTTTTGCAGCCAACGCATTTGCTCTGATCCACACGTGCTACTCTTTCTACGATCTTCACTGTTTTTCTCCTTTCAATTTTTGAACCTCTATATTATTTAACTATAGTGTTCTCAATGGTGTTTTTCTGCGAGTTTCTCCTTGAGGCGAGTCCGGAGAAGGCCGGCAACGGTAGCCGCGACAGTTTCTTTGCTCCAGCCGTCACTGATGCCTTTAATGACAGCGTCAATGCAGAGCTCAACCTCGTCGTGAGGTCCGGGCAGAGCAACAAAGGTTGTAACACCCTCCTGACCCACGCAGATGCGAATACCGTCTTTGCTGTGTCTGCCGTGGCCTGCATGGAACTTTGCGATGTAAGGAGCTGCAGCACTGCTGTCCAGAAGCTGAATGGCTTCCACGCTGAAATCTTTATTTTCTGCGCCTACGCCGCCCGTGGTAATGCACAGGCCGTAGCCCATTTCCGCGGCCCGGGAAAGTCCGGCAGTGAAAAGTCTCAGGTCATCCTTCATTACCTCGCCTTTATCCACAGTAAAGCCGGCCTCGGTCAGCTTCTGCATGATGAAGGGGGTGTTGGTGTCTTCAATCTCCCCTGCTTCCACCTCAGCGCCTGTGGGGAAAACGATAGCCCTCTTTGCAATGTTCAACCTGATCTGTTCTGCCAGGGCTTTTGAGCGGCTCATTTCCAGCTGTGCCTCGAAAATACTCTCGTCGTCGCCGGCAATCCAGCCAAGCATACCGTTGGAGACAACAGAAGCGTTGGCTTCCAGTCCCACGCCCTTGATTCGGCCAAGCTGTTTGAGCAGGGTTTCCTCTTTGGAGACAAACTTCTCCGGGTCCAGGTGGCTGCACAGTACATCCAGGCAAACGAAGCTGTCCCGGACGTCAATAACAAGTACATCCTCCCGGGAAACGCCGATCACATCGGCCACTACGTCTGAAAGCTCATTCAGATTTGTCCCATTGAGATGTATGCCCTGTATAGTAAGCTCGTGCTTATTGAACAGCTGATACTGGGAGTGCTGATATTTGGCAGCCTGAACCTCTTTCACTTCCAGCCGCAGATCCATCAGCGGAGCATCGATTATGGCCCGGCCCACGCCGATAATGTCGGCACCGGCGGCAATAATCTCCTCAATCTGATCCAGAACCACTCCTCCGCCGTATGCCAGGCTGAGCTTTCGCTCTTCATCCCCGGTCTGCAGCTCACTGAGGGCACTGCGCAGGGCTTCGGAGACTGCTTTCAGGTCTTCAATTTTTCCACTGTCCACATAAATAGTGTCTGCGCCGGAGTAAAGGGCAGTAAGAGCTTCCCGGACGATGTTGCCGTTTTCATAGCGGCCTTTGACCTGAATGACTTTTTTACGGTCATTGATACCAGCGACTGCGATCAGCGCTTTCTGCACGCCACCGAAGATGGCCACATAATTCTTGTCCAGATAGATCATGGGCTCATCGCACATGCGAACAGAGACGCCGCCTGTCAGCATGGCCTGGCGAAGTTTGTTTTTGATTTCTCCGGGCATTTTTTTCCAGGAGCCGCAAACGATCTTCGCCCGGCCGCTGACCTTACGGCTGAATGCTCTCGCCGCCGTGGCCACGCCGGAATATTTGGAGATCTCACTGATGAGGCTGTCCTCCGCTGTACAGATCTGGGTGGGTATTCCGGAAAACTCCATGAGCATATCCCCGGCAAAGACCTCTTCACCTTCATGCACTGCGTAGGTGACAGAAAGCCCAATCTCCTCCGCCTTTTTCAGGGCAGCAGGTATGCCGGATACGATACCGTCACTGTCTGTATAGATTCCGGCGGTTACTTTGTCGGAACCGTTTTTTTGAAAAATCAGTTCTCTGATGTCAGCCATAACTTTATCAATCCATGTTGTAAACAACTTCAAACGCGTCATGCACCGCACCGAAGATGTCTCCTACTCTGCGGGCAGAGCCGATCTGGTAAATGGTAATGTTTCTGCCTCTGAAACTCTCGGCAAGAGCGTTGACGGGACGGAGACCGATGGCCAGTACGGTGGTGTCGCATTCCAGCTGTTCGGGTTCAGTGGATCCGTCAGTTTTCTGGATCAGCGCGCCCTTTTCGTTGACTTCCAGCAGCTTCATACCGGTGAGCATGTTGACCTTGTACTGCTCCAGCATGGCCTTGAGCATCATCTTGGGCTGCTTGGGTACGAACATCACGTCCATCACCGAGGGCATAGCCTCAAGCAGAGAGACCTCATAGCCGTCACGGGCCAGAGCAACAGCCGTCTCGCAGCCAATCTGACCACCGCCGGCCACAAGCACCTTCTTACCGGTGCTCACCTTGCCTTCCAGCACATCCAAAGCGGAGACTGCCTTGTTGATGCCCTTGATGGAGGCAGGAGCGACACTTTCTGCGCCGGTAGCCAGAATGACGGTGTCAAAGCCGCGGATCTGGACCTCATCTGCGGTAATAAGGGTGTTAAGATGTACAGGAACCTTGTTGTCACGCAGCTCGCCGATCAGCCAGTCCTTGTATCTGCGGACGTCGACCTTCATGGAATCGGCACCTGCAGCCAGAACTTCGCCGCCCAGAGCGCAATTTTTCTCAAAAAGCTCTACGGTGTGGCCGCACTCTGCTGCAGTGATCGCAGCCTGCATACCCGCAGGGCCGCCGCCGATAACGGCAATCTTTCTGGGATTGACCGCCTTGCGGGGACGAGTGTTCAGTTCTCTGGTGGCTCTGGGATTTACAGCACAGCCGCCGGCAATTCCTCTTTCCACCATATTGCCGTAGCAACCTACATTGCACCCAATGCAGGGTCTGATCTTCTCAGGAATGCCCATCTCGATTTTCCTGGGGAAATAGGGGTCAGCCAGCGCAGGACGGGCCAGAACAACGCCGTCCACCTTGCCGGATTCCACTGCGTGGAGGCAAAGGTCAGGATCGCCCATTCTGGAACGGGCCAGAACAGGAATACCCACCTGCTCCTTCACCTGCGCGTACAGATCCAGTGCGTGCCCCTTGGGCATATAGCCGGGAGGACATGCGTGATAGAAGGAGTCGTAAATGCCAACGTCAGCCAGAATGGCGTTAACACCGGCCTTCTCCAGCAGTTTCGCAATCTCAATGGCCTCTTCCACGGTACGGCCGGCCTCGTTTTCGCCGGTGAGAGAACCCTTGTTCAAAGCAGTGATGAAGCTCTTGACGCCGAGACCAATGGTAACAGCAAAATCGCTGCCACAGACCTGATGAATTCCTTCAACCATTTCGGTGATTACGCGAACCCGGTTTTCCAGGCATCCGCCGTACTCATCTTCTCTGTGGTTCGCGATAGGCATAAGAAAATTGTCCAACAGGTAGCCCCAGTGGGCTGCGTGCAGGTCCACACCGGCGAAACCGCTGTCCTTCATCAGAGCAGCAGCCTTGATCATGCACTCCTGCTTCTTGTGGATCTGATCCACCGTAATCTCTCGGTTGCGCTCATTGGGAAAGTTGAAGGTCTCTACTGCAGAAGGAGCAAGGGCCCCGCGGGAGTTACGGCCACCGCCCATACCCACTTCGCCGAACACTTTCGTGCCGTATGCGCCGCAGCGCTCCACCAGCATACTGGCCATTTTCTTGTATCTGCCCGGTGCATACAGCGGGTTTTCTACTAATGTAGGCGGATAGTTGTCTACCAGATTGTCGACCATGGCCACGCCAAGGAAGACCGCACCGAAGCCGCCTTTTGCCCGCTCGGTGTAATAGGCAATGCCGTCGTTATTCAGTGCGCCATAGGAGTCATACATCTGGTTGCATCCCATGGGGCCCATAATGAAACGGTTCTTAATCTGCTGTTTTCCGATATTAAAAGGAGTGAAAAGAATATTGTATTTATCGCTCATCGTGTCACCTCGTAATGAAAAATCTGGAGGGTGTGCCGCACAAGGGCCCTGTTTTTGGCAGAGCCCTCGTGCAAAAGAAGAACGCAGAGGTATCTTAGGCTTTCTTAACAGCCTCAGCCCATCTTGTCTCAAGCTGATCGACCTGCTCTTTGGAGTAGCCAAGCTGGCCAAGGATCTCATAGTTGCCGCAGCCGAAGCCTTCAAGAGGTTTGTACTCCGGTTTGTCGGCTGAGAATTCAAAGGGGCTGCCCACTAGACGACGGGTTCTCAGGGCCATTCCTTCGGGCATGGGGATGTCGGCAAACCAGCCGGCCTCATTGTAATGGGGGTCCTGGTCCACATCTTCATAGGTGTATACTCTGGAGCAGGGCAGCCCGGCAGACAGCAGCGCTTTTTCCGCGTTTGCCGCAGTACCCATTTTCTCCAGCCACTCATACAGCACCGGCATCAGAATTTCGGTATTTTCCAGTCGCTTCATGTTGGAAGCAAAGCGGGGGTCCTCGCAAAGCTCAGGACGGCCGATGAGGCGGAAGAAGCGGAAGGTCAGGCTGTTGTTGGAGCAGGCAATGATGATGTACTTGCCATCGGGACATCTGAAGGTGCCGTAGGGGCAGAGCAGGTTGGAACCCTGACTGCCGGTCTTTTTCGTCTCCCGGTGGTAGATGCGCTGGTCATCCAGCTTTACCGCCATGGACGCAAGGGTTTTCACCAGAGAGATGTCCACATACTGGCCCAGACCGGTTCTTTCACGGTAGTACAGCGCGGCATTGATTGCGCCGAATCCGGAGGTTGCGGCGCCGTAGTCGCCGATTTCACAAAAGACCTTTACCGGACCGGTGTTGTCGTCGCCGTTGTAGTACATCATGCCCGATGCGCCCTGCGCAATTACGTCATAGCCGGGTCTGTCCGCATAAGGGCCTTTGTGACCCCATGCGGAGATGGAGCCGTAGATCAGCCGGGGGTTAATCTCCCGCAGGGCTTCATAGCCCAGCCCCAGTCTGTCCATTGCGCCGGGCCGGTTGCTTTCCAGTACGATGTCGGCGGTTTTGCACAGCTCTTTGGCGATTTTCAGACCTTCCGGGTCTTTCAGGTCAAGAACCAGAGATTTTTTGCCGTGGTTTAGGGTGTGATATTGGGCGCTGACACCGTCAAACATGGGAGGGTATCCACGGCTGTCATCGCCGTAAACCGGACGCTCCACATGAATGACGTCTGCGCCGTACTCGGCAAGCCAACGGCCGATTGTGGGGCCGGCAATATTGGTAGTAAACTCAACGACGCGAAGTCCTTCGTATAATCTCACTTCTATGCTCCTTTATTCTGCAAGAGGATTGAATTTTTCAAAATTATCCCAATCGGTGCAGTACCAGGGCTGGGTGCCAGAGATTTCCCGGGTAACTCTGGTCTTGTTCAGCAGGTGGCGGAAGGTCAGGTTTTCGGAGACAGAGTTGCCGCCCCAGGTGCCGCAGCCGATGGTAATAGAGGTGATGATAGGGATTCTGCCGCCCATGGTGGGCTGGTTGATGTGGAATCGGCCCACAGGAATACGCTTCGCCGCATACTCTACATGGTCATCATTGGTGGTCCACAGGGTACTGGTGTGTCCAGCGCCCTCTACCTCAAGGTTTGCAACAGCCCGGTCAACCGCATCCTCGAACTTTTCATAAACGGTGTAGCGAACGATAGGGAAGAGAATCTCGCGGCAGAGAACCTCGGCCTCGCCCCAGGCCTGATTCTTGACCAGCATGATCTTGGCGGTCTCGGGAATGTTCAGGCCGCACATTTCGCCCACCTGATAGGGGAACTTGCCCACAACTGCTCTGTTGAGCTTGGTGCCACCGTCAGGGAACACCAGAGCACGAAGGGTCGCAATATCTTCATCCTTATCAATGAGGAAAGCGCCATGCTCCTGCATGTATCCCTTCCACTGCTCCAGCTGCTGGGCATGGATATGTACGGTCTGGGCACCTGCGCAGGGAACACCGTTGTCCTTGGCGCGGTGTGCTACACACAGGGTCGCCTGTCTCTCCAGCTCAGCGTCGCTGATGCCCAGATCAACGATTTCCTGAACGTTTCCCTGACCCACACCGAATGCAGGCTTACCGGAGGAGTATGCAGCCTTGACACGGCCGGCACCGCCGGTGGAAATGCAGGCGTCACAGGTGCTCATCATCAGGTTGGTTGCCTCTCTGCTGGCGTACTCTTCGCTGATGCACTGAATCAGGTCAGCAGGAGCACCTACGGATTCAAGCGCCTCTCTCAGCAGCTTAACCATCTTCACAGACAGCCGCACGGACATGGGGTGAGGCGCGATAATCACGGAGTTGCGGCCCTTCAGTGCCATCATGGCGTTGCCGATGATGGTGGCCACAGGGTTGGTGCTGGGCATAACGCAGCCGATTACGCCCATGGGCTTGTAGAGAATCTTGATGCCGGGCTCCAGAGGGCTGTCTTCATAGTCCACAGTGTTCTGGCCCTTGCAAATAGCCCACTGGCCGAAGACAATGCCCTTCAGTTTGGACATCTTATCGTTTACGTTGCCCATCTTGGTCTCGTTGAGAGCATCAGTGCAGAGTTCCTCTGCATATTCGCAAGTCTTCATACCGATGGCGCGAAGCACTTCGTCCACACGGCGGTTGGTGGTAAACTCGCGTTCAAACTTTTTCTGTGCTACCTTGCTCTTGGCATACAGGCCCTGCATATACTCTTCCAGCTGTTCGGGAGTGATGACTTGATTTTCGCTCATGGTTTTACCTCGTTTCGAAAAAATTTGTATTTTTTGTAGATTTATGCGTTGTTTTCATTGTATCACCCTTTCTTTTTCGTGAAAAATACCAAAATTGCATTGCCCAAGGCCTGCCGCTATTCATTATTTGTTTGACAAAGCACAGGGCTTTCGTTATTATGGATAAAAAGCCAGAAAGGGGTATGCGGACTATGGATTTTGACAGCATAAATTATTTTCTCAGCATTTGTACCTCCGGCAGTTTTTCCGAAGCGGCAAAAAGATTGTATATCTCTCAGCCCACCCTGAGCCGGCGCATCACGGTGCTGGAAGACGAGCTGGGCACTGAGCTGTTTTCCCGTAAGAGTACCGGCATCTCCCTTACCCCGGCCGGAAAGGTCTTCTATGAGGAGCAGACCAAGCTCATGAATTCCCAGTTTCGTCTGATCGAAAAAATGAAATCCTTCCGGCAGGAATATGCCGGCACCTTGAATATCGGCATCCGGGAGGATCTCTCTTATGATCTGATTCTGAGAACCGCAATGTATGTCAAGTCCGTCTACCCCAATCTGGACATCCGTATCTTTGCGTACAGCACTAATGACTTGGCCGAACGGTATATAGCAGGCCAAATTGGCATTGCGTTCAACCTGAGAGATTATTTTCCCGGACATTATCCCGGCGTTGTTGAGACCGTTTTGAAAATTTCCCCTACTATCCTCATCCCCAAAAGCCACAGGCTTTATGATATACATCCTTTAAAGTTGTCTGATATTGTGGGAGAGCAGTTTGTCATCATGAAAAGAGGCTCCGGTATGCAAAAGTACGCGCTGAACATGTTTGAAAAACACGGAGTAAGCTTCAAGGATGCATTTGCCTGCAATTCGTCAACCGCACGGCTCTCTACCGCCGTCTTAAACGGCTATCTCGCTATCGGTTCCTCATACTGGATGGACGAGCAAAGCCCAAAAGATTTTTTCCGTTCCGTCATTGTTCCCGACTCCAATATCAACTACGCAGATTTATGTATTGCCTACCAGCCGGAAAACACGCTGGCCAGCCGCTTTGCCTCCTATTTGCAGAACATGCACTTTGATGAAGAATACAGTGAAATGGAAACCCTGATCATTGACTGATCCCCCCGGCAACAGCAAAAGCACCCCATTTGCTTCATTGGCGAGCAAATGGGGTGCTTTTTCCCGTCTGTACACAGCTGGAATACCGAAAACGAATAGCTGTCTGGGATCAGGTATACAGCTTTGGCATTTCAAAGGGGATGAAAAATATGCTATTTTGTAGAAAGACCTGCTAACAAAAGTCAAGTAGAAATTTCAGATTTTTAGAGAAGCAAAAAAGGCAACACAAAATCAAGCCGCTGAGCATTTCAAAATTAAAACGGCGGCCAGCCAGATGGTATAACGCTGGGAAATCAGTCGTGTTCCAGAGAATCCAAGTAGGCTTTTACAGAAGCATAGTAGATGCGCAGGAACTTGTTGGCGGAGGCCATCATGTAGACACGGTAGGGCTTGCCCTCAGAGCGTTTCTTGTTCATGAACTGGTAGACCGGCTCATCCATTGGAGCGCATTGCAGGAGAACGCCCATCACCAGAAAAAGCGTTCTGCGCAGCGAGGCAGATCCCCGCTTGGAAATGCTGCGGCTACGAACATCCATTTGGCCGGATTGGTAAGGTGGGGCGTCAATGCCTGCAAAGGCCACCAGCGCTTTCTTGGAATGAAAACGGCGCACATCGCCAATTTCAGCCATGAGTTGGGGGCCGAGCGCGGGACCAACACCAAACATCTCCATCACCACGGGATACTCCGGCAGAGAAGCCGCCAGAGACTGCATCTCCTGCTTAAGAGCAGCTAACGCGGCGGAAGTTGCCCGGAGTTGGGAAATGGCCTGTTCCACCAAAAGTTTTGTGGTATCCGTTTTGGGCATGACACCGAAGTGTCCACAGGCGGAAGCGTAAATGTCCAGCGCCTTATCTTCGCTGAAATTGTAGCCGTGCTTTTTGCACCATTTCTGGTACTTGGCGGTAAAGGCCTTCTCAGACAGGCCGCAGACGCACTCGCAATGCCAAAAAGCAGCTACAAAGTCCACCCATTTCTCGCTGCCGTCGGCGCGGGGCGGACTGGTAAACAGGCGGTTTGCGTCCGGGAAAGCGGTGTCCAGGAGGGAAATCAGGTTGTTCTTCAGCATGGTCCGCACTTTGGAATACTGCTGGTACTGCCGGTAGCAGGTCTTCAGCATGAGCCGGGTATCCTCCTCAGGAACATATCTCGGCAGTGTGAGCCAGTGGTCAAGACCGTAGTTGGCCAGTTTCACGGCATCCTTCTTGTCGGTCTTGGCCCGTCTTAAACTGTTGTTCCCGTAGTCATGCACCAGCATTGCATTGACTACGGAGACATAAAGCCCCGCGTCGTGGAGCAGCCAGGCCACCGGCGCGTGGTAATTGCCCGTGGATTCCATCACCACACGGGTCTCACCGTCCAGGCTTTTGAGCAGCCTTGCCAGCTTACTCAGTTCGCTGTCGGTGTGAAGTACCTCAAAGGGTGAAACCACCACCTCTCCGAAGGGCCGCATGACGGCGATCGTGCTTTTTCCTTTGGAAATATCGATGCCAACGCAGTTCATCCACATTCCTCCAATACAACGAATCTGCAACCGGAATCCATCTTTTCTCGCTGCCGATTCAATCTATTGGGTGACACGAACTCTCCGGCATCCGGTGGCTCAACCTGCTCAAATCGAACGCTGCAACAAGAGGATGGCTGACAGTCTTTCTAACGGACATAGAAGCCCAAGGAGTGAATGGTCAGCCAGTTGCTCCTCTTATTGTAGCTTAGGCACGAGATGGAGGGAAAGCCGGACTGGCTGCCCGGCTTTCCTGTCCAAATTTATTGTAATAGAAGTGAAAATTTCGACAAAAATTGTTATTAATGGAGGGAAAACAAAATGGTTAAAAGCTTCAGCATTGCAAAAAAGCCCCGGGTACTGTTCGGCGTTGGTCTTACAACTGAGGCACCGAAAGAATTGAAGAAAGCAGGCTGCAAAAACATCTTCGTTTTGAGCGATCCTGTTTTGAAAAAGATGGGTGCATTTCAGCCGCTGTACGACGCACTGGACTCAGAAGGACTGGACTATGTTATCTGCGATGAATTTGACCGTGACCCTACGGACGTCATGGTAAACCATGTGGCATCCATTGCCGTTGAAGCGAAGATCGACGGCATTATCGGTATCGGCGGCGGGGCTACCATGGATATTGCCAAATGCGTAAACCAGCTGATCCACAGCGAGTTTCCCATCAACCGGTATCTGGCCCCGGACTTTGCGACCCCAGCCCCCGGCGTACCTCTGGTGCTGATTCCCACCACCCCTGGCACCGGCAGCGAGACTTCTTCTGCCCTTTCCCTGATTGACACCATAAACAATGTAAAAACCGGCAATGTTACGGAAAACAACATTGCCACTCTGGCCATTGTAGACCCCACTTACTGCATGACCATGCCCGACAGTCTGACCGCCCAGTCCGGGCTGGATACCATGTGCCATGCGGTGGAATCCATTGTATCCGCACAGCGCAATCATATGAGCACCGCACTGTCCCTGAAGAGCTTTGAGCTGGTCTGGAACAATCTGCCCAAAGCGCTGAGCGACGAAAACTGCCTTGAAGTGCGCGCGGAAATGTCCGCTGCTGGACTTATGGCCGGTATCGCCTACACTGATGCCCAGGTGAATTTCGGCCATTTCATCATTCATGCCCTGGGTGCCAGATATCACACCCCCCACGGTGAACTGTGCGGTGTTGTACTCCCCTATCTTGCAGAGTTCTGCACAAAGTATATGTCCGCGGAAATGGCACAGATTGCCCGGATTATCGGCATTGATCCCGCGGCGGAAAACTTCGGCGCAGAGATGGCTGAAAAGATTCGCGTCTTTGTCCGTGGAACCGGCCTGCGCTCACTGGCCGGCTGCGGCATTCCCAAAGAAGAGGTTCTGGAAATGACAGAAATGATGTATGGAGGCTTTCAATCCAGCAGAGCCACCGCGTCCTGCATGAAGCAGGCTCCGAAAGCAGAATTTACGCATTTTATCGAAAAAATTGCGTCTGATCAATAAGCTCCCGAGCCTTTTGCCCTACCATAATAAACTTGAAGAATTTCTTTGATGAACATCCCAAGGCAGCGCTGGCTTTTTCCCGGAGCGCGGAATCTGCTTACCTTCTCTATGAGGCATTGAAATGCGGCGCGGATATCCCACCCTATTTCGTAAATACCCAGTTTCATTCCCGGTTTGAAGAGGAAAATACACGGAGATTATGCGCCCAGATGGGGGGTACAGCTCAGTACAATCCAACCAGACATCCTGTCCGTGGCTTAGATTACCCCCGAGCATGAGCTTACAGATCATGGTGTCCGTGGAATTTCTCATCCAGGAACGGGTTCCGAACCCAGTATTGCAGTTTGCGGAAGAGGTATAGGCTGTTTTCAGCCAGGATGTGTTGGAAGAACCGTTTGCCGCCACATCTCCAATGGTGTAGATCCGGTTGGTTCCGCCAAGGGTTTCCGCCCCTACCCAAGACCAAATGATGTTGGGGATCAGCGTGGAGCCGTTCTGCGTAATACTCAGCTTGCCGTAGTAGGCATCAAGATGGTTCTGAATTGCCAGATTGCTGGCGCCCAGGTATTTCAGAACCGCCGCGTACAGGGAACTGTCTGTCGCCACAGTTTCGCCCTTTGCTACATTCAGCTTATCCCATGCGCCATAGCTGTTGCCAAGAATAATCCTGGCAAGAAACTGTTCAATGGCATAGCTGCCGTTCGTTTCATTGCGGACGATATAGGAGGATGTCTCGGGCTTTCCCGCTCTGCAGGGTGTTGATAACGCTGCCGTGAGAATTATATCGGTTGTAGCACTGATCGTACAGGTAATAGACGATTTGCATAATAAAAATCTGTTCGCCATAGTTGTTCGAATTGGAAGATCCCATCAGGCGTCCCATATCGCAAACCTCTCGTTCTACTCTAATTCCGCAACTGCATCACGAATCATTGCTGCATATTGTCTTTTAGTTTCTTCAGGTCCTTTGATTCTGACCTTCCCGCCGAAGCCGAAAATCCAGCTGAAGAAGATATGGCTGATGGCCACCCGGACGATCACGCGGAAGGTGCTCATATCGCAGGCGTAGATGGTCACATCTGTCCCGAAGCGGTCGATGATTGCATCGATCACGGAGTTGTCACAGATCAGTTCTACCTCCTGACACTCGCTGCCGTACATCCGGAAGGTGGTCGCAAGAAAATCATCGACACCGAAGTCCGCCGGGACCGGTACGGCTTCCTCCGAAAGAATGTCAGGACGGGCACTGATACGGTCCACACGGAAGCTTCCGATGGCTTGATGCTTGTCCGAATAGCCCAGTACATAGTAATAATCGCCGTTCCAGATCAGACGATAGGGGCTGAAGATGTACCGTTCGCCGTCGTGGCGCAGCTTCTTCTGCTTTCGGATGTTGTAGGCAAAGTATTGGAAGGCAATCTTCTTTCTGGCATTGATGGCCTCATTGATTGCATCCACGATCAGCAAATCCTGTCGATTTTCCGACTTCACCCTTCCCTCCACGGAAGCGTTGCGCTTCAGTTCCTCGGCCTTATGCTGTCCGGCCAGCGTGACAATCTTGGAGACCATCTGCTCGCTGCGTTCTTTTGAGATGAACTTGGAGGACTGCACAGCATCGATCAGCAGCTTCAGCTCAGCGATTTCAAATTGACGGCTAATGAGGTTATAACGGTTCTGAGTGGACTTTACTTCTTGGATGTCCATTCCGAACTGCTGCAGAAGCTCAATGTCCGTCTTGATGGTCTGCCGGTGCGCCGGGATACCGTATTCCTCTTCAAGAATCTGCGCCAGCTGCGGCATCAATCTGGGCAGCGGCAGTCTCACCATAAGCGGCGAGGACGGCGCCTCTTTGACGGTCTTTGGGGGCGATACCACAAATACCACAAATAGTAATAGCTGCGGCATTTACGCCAGAGGCGCGATCACCATTAACAGCGGTACTGTGAATGTCACGGGCGAATCCGCGTCCGCGGCCAGTTACGGCATTTGCGCCAGTGGTGCTGTCACCATCGAGGACGGCACAGTGAACGCTACAAGTGGGGAAGCTGGCGGGGACAGTATAGGCATTTACACCTCTAACTCTGTCACTATCAACGGCGGCGACGTTACCGCCACGGCTGGTGATGCTGTCGGGAGTGGGCGGTATAGCTGCGGCATTAGAGCCAGTGGCTCTATCACCATCACTGATGGCACTGTCAACGCTGCTGGTGGTAATGCTGTCGGAACGGGGAGCAATTGTTATAGTGGCGGCCTTTGGGCCGAGAGTAATATCACCATTAACGGCGGCGAGGTGAACGCCACAAGCGGTACCGCTATTAGTTATGGTCTTAGTTACGGCACATACTCTGGAGGTGTCATTTCGATCGACGGTGGCATTGTAACATCTATAAGTGGTGCCGGTAGTAGCTGGAGTTCCGGTATTCACTGTACAGGCACAGAAATTGTCATCACGGGCGGTACCGTTACCGCTAAGAGCAATAATTTTACCGGACCCTTTAGATATGGTTTTGGCATTTTTGTCCCTGAAACCTTGACAATCTCCGGCGGCAATGTCACAGGCATTGGCGGTACGGGAGTGTTGAGCTGTGGCATGGTCAGCAATGGCACACTTAGTATTACAGGCGGCACCGTCGAGGGCAGGGGAGGCCCACTTGAAGGAGACAATAGCCAATACAGTGGCGGCATCCACGGCAAGCTCAACATTGAAATCACTGGCGGTACTGTAACTGCGACGGGCGGAAATACTGAAGTCGGTGACAGCTTCGGTGTTTGTACGGGGGATGTGAGTGGCAGAGAGGTAACCATCAAGGACGCCACCGTTACAGCCACCGGCGGCACTGCCACCAACGGAAACAGCGGCGGGATTTCTGCGACGAATACAAAAGGTGAAGGCGTTAAGGTCACCATAGAAGACGCCACCGTTACGACCACAGGCGGTGCAGCTGAGCAGGGCAGCTATGGCATCCTCGCGGAAACTACCGGCACTGCTGCTGACGTCACCATCAACGGCAACTCTGTCGTCCGGGCCAATATGACTGGCGAGGAGGGTGTTGACGGCGAGCCGATCAGCGGCAATACAATCAAAAAAGAAAACAGCATCGTCTTTGAGAACGGCGAGGGCACCGTGTATGGCAATGTAGAATTGCAGGAGGATTTGACCGTTGCCGCGGACGAGAGCCTGACCATCCCGCAGGATGCTGCGCTGACCATCCCCAGTGGCGTGACCGTCAACAACAGCGGTGTCATTACAAACGAAGGCACCATTGAAAATCAAGGCACCCTGACCATCGTACAAGGCGGCACCCTGACCGGCGAGGTGACCGGCAATCAGGTGATTGGCTCCGTAACAGTGCTGACCGACGGCAACGGCAGCGCGTCCGCGTCCCCGGCCACCGCCGAGGCGGGAACTACCGTCACCCTCACCGCCAAACCCGACAGCGGCTATCGCCTCGCGCGCTGGGAGGTCGTCGAGGGAGATGTGACCATTACCGGAAACAGGTTTATCATGCCCGCCGAGAATGTGACCGTCCGCGCCGTGTTCAGCCCCGTCGTCAACATCCCCGACACGCACGAGATTGAGCTGATTGTCGGCGAGGGCGGCGAGGCCAAGCTGAGCCTCACGAACGCCTCGGCTGGCAGCACCATCACCGTGACCGCGACGCCCGACGAGGGCTTCGAGCTTGACTACATCACCGTGGACGGCGAGCGCATCGACGGCACGACGTTCACCATGCCGGAACACGACGTCACCGTGCGCGTGTACTTCACCGACGGAAGCGCCACGCTGCCCTTCACCGACGTGAGCACCGGCGCGTGGTACTTCGACGCGGTGAGCTATGTCTACGCAAACGGCCTGATGGACGGCACGTCCGACACGACCTTCGAGCCTGACGCCAATATGACCCGCGCGATGGTGTGGGCTATCCTCGCCCGTGTCGACGGCGAAACCGTCACCGGCACGAACTGGATTGAGACCGCTCGCGAGTGGGCGATGGCGAACGGCGTAAGCGACGGCGAAAACGCCAGCGGCTATGTCACGCGCGAACAGCTTGCGACCATGCTCTACCGCTACGCGGTTTACAAGGGGTATGACGTGTCCATCGGCGAGGACACCAACATCCTCAGCTACGCCGACTTCGCGGATTTGAGCGAATACGCCATCCCCGCCATGCAGTGGGCCTGCGGCGCGGGGATCGTGAACGGCACCAGCGAAAGCACCCTCACACCGCAGGGCGAGGCCACAAGAGCGCAGGTGGCCGCGATGCTGATGCGGTTTGTGGAGGCGATAGGTTAAAAGTCAAGGCTCCCCGGAAAATCCGGGGAGCCTTTGTGTGCAAGCTCGTGGGCAGTTTACCAAGTAGCGATATTTGAGGTTCGGGAAACAGCAAGCAATGAGTGCGTATATACACACTCAAAAATGCCTGTTGAGGGCTAACGCCCCCAAACCCCAAAAGCTCAAAAAGCTCCAGGCAAGTGCCTGGAGCTTTTTTCGGCGGCGCACCCTCGCGGGTGCTTATCTTTCTCCGCGATCCTGATAGGACGCGGCTGGTTTTTCTTCGCCAAGGAACACCTCGACGTTGTGGCGATGGACGAGCAGCTCGCGGTGCTCGTCGCGGATTGCCCTGTACTCGGCGTATACCGCGCGCTTCTCCGCAACGAGTTTATCGAACAGCTCGTTGATGTCTTTGACCTTTGGCAGCTTCCCGAAACAGTGCTCAGTGAAGTATCGCTTCGCCGCGCGGTGCTGCTCGATGGCATCCTCATGCGCGTCGTAGAACTTGCGTGAGTAATGCGCCGCCTTATACTCGTCGAAGATTTTGCGCGTTTTGGCATAGGTCACGATCTGCCCACGCAGCTCGGCGAACTCCTTGATCTGTGCGTCAATCGCTTTGATGCGCTCGTTCACGGCAGCGAGCTTTTCACTCGCGGCGTCGGCGCGGGCATTGAGTTCTTCGCGTCCCTTGATACCGTGTTCCTGCAAATACAGCAAGGTTTTCGCCATCTGCTTTACGTTGAAAACCTTCGCCCATTGTGCGTAGCCACCGCCTTTGCCCGCTGCGAGCCTGGCCTCGATGTCTATGAGTAGATTCACGCGCTCGCGTTTGCCGCGCGGATTGTGCGCCGCTTTACCCTCAATGACCGCGCGCAACTCGGCCTCGGAGTAGCCAGCGCCGAGTGTATGGAGCTTGATGCCCTTCTGCCTGGGCTTGTAAAAAGTAACGCTCTTGCCCTCGCTCACACGGTAACCACTTTCACGCACAAGCCGTATTAGCTCGTCAAAAGTTTTAGGTTTCCGCGCGAGTGCGTCGTCGATGGCAGCGCGCAGCACGTCACGGTGCGAGAGCTGCTTTTTGTCACCAAGCCACTTATCGTAGGTAATCCCGCTGTAACGTTGAGGGTTATTAATTACGGACAGGCTGTGTTCGAGGCAAATGAGGTCGGAGAGCCGGGATACGACACGAGACGAGTTAAAAATATTCTGAAATTTCGCCGTGCCGTCGAGAGTGGTCGAGTTGAAAATGATGTGCGAGTGGATGTGCTTCCTATCCACATGGGTGCAGACAATGTAGGCGTGCTTGCCCTTGAGGAAGCGCTCGGCCAGCTCGCGCCCTACGATGTTTGCTTCCTCAGGCGTAATCTCACCGGGCTTGAACGATTGGCGTATGTGGTAGGCAATCACGCCCGGAGCCTTGCGCCCAGTGTGTTGCGCGTACTGACGTTTTGAGAGTGCGAACTCTGCCGCGACGAGCTGTGGTGTACATCCGTAGGCATAGACCAATGAGCCATTTTCAGTTTTCTCCGGAGCCTTGACGTAGTCAGTTCGCTCGGTGAGCGAGCGTATAACGCTCTGGCCTTTTGAGCCGCGGATAGGGATGATGCGAGTGACGGCCATTACTCAATGACCGCCAGCTTACGCAGTACATCATCCAGCGCGACCCACACTTCGTCGAGACAGTTTTGAATCTCGGCGCGTTCCTCGTCATTTATTCGGACAAGCAGGAACGTATTGCGCGTGTTTTTCACCGCTCCGCACCCCTCTCACGTTTGCGCTCGCTCTCGCGCAGGCGCGTAGCGAAAATGTCCAGCAGGCCGGAGTGTGTACGATCCGTGGAGAGCTTTTTCGTGGTGGCGTTTTTCTCAGCCCACTTCATATTCTCCGGACTGATGCGCTCGTCGTGCGGCCTGTTAGCGATGAGCGAAGCCGTGACACGAGCAAGCCGCTTGTCACCAAACTGCTCGCGCACCTCGCGTATCGCAGCGTTGGTGTTCAGACGTGAGCCGTCATAGTTGCGGGCGATAGCATTCTCTATGGCGGTTTTGCAATTCTCATCGGCCTTAGCTGAGGCTTCAAACGCGCCCAGCTCGTTACGCTCGCGGGCATCGTTAAGCGTACTGGTGTATATGGGAATAGCGCGCTGATGCTTCATAACATCATCGGCCCGCATCGTGATGAACTCCCTGAAGTCCCACACGGGGTCTGAGAAAAAGTCCATCTGCTGGTAATCCTTGAACACGTCCTCCAGCGGGCAGGGCGAGCGCAGCAGCGTTTCAATTTGTGCAGGTGAAAGGTCTGCATCAGACAGGGCTGCCATTATTTCCTGCTTTGCGTTGTACTCATTTGCATGATTCAAAATTTCCTCTGGCGGCTGTGTGAGCAGCCAGTCACGGTAAGTGTCAAACTCTGTGTTCATCTTTGCTTCAAGCTGTTCGTATTGGTTCATCTGCAAGCCTCCTTAACTTGGTTATGCAGTTTCGGGTCGTAAAGCGGTATTGGTTCTTTGAGTTTTGCAAGTAGTGACGGTCGCTTATCTTCTTTTTCCTAGCTGACAGGCTCAGACGGCGCTTTGCTCTCAATGTCCAGCTCGGTGTTAAGCTCTCTATATAGACTAACGAGCCATTTTCAGTTTTCTCCGGGGCCTTGACGTAGTCTGTTCGCTCGGTGAGCGAGCGTATAACGCTCTGGCCTTTTGAGCCGCGGATAGGGATGATGCGAGTGACGGCCATTACTCAATGACCGCCAGCTTACGCAGTACATCATCCAGCGCGACCCACACTTCGTCGAGACAGTTTTGAATCTCGGCGCGTTCCTCGTCATTTATTCGGACAAGCAGGAACGTATTGCGCGTGTTTTTCACCGCTCCGCGCCCCTCTCGCGTTTGCGCTCGCTCTCTCGTAACCGCGTGGCGAAGATGTCCAGTAGGCCGGAGTGTGTGCGATCCGTGGAGAGCTTTTTCGTGGTGGCGTTCTTCTCAGCCCATTTCATATTCTCCGGACTGATGCGTCCATCGTGCTCTCTGTTGGCTATAAGCGAAGCTGTAACGCGAGCGAGTCGCTTCTCTCCAAACTGCTCGCGCACCTCGCGTATCGCAGCGTTGGTGTTGAGCCGGGAGCCGTCGTAGTTGCGAGCGATGGCGTTCTCTATGGCGGTTTTGCAGTTCTCGTCAGCCTCGGCCGAAGCCTTGAACTTGTCCAGCTCTCCGCGCTCATTTGCCTCACGCGCCGTGCCGTTGTAGATTGGTATGGCGCGCTGCATATCCATTTCTATGTCGGCGCGCTGGTCTATGAGGACTTTGAGTGTGTAGTTGTAGTCCGACTGATCGATGTGGACACAGTCCTTAAAGACATCCTCCAGCGGGCAGGGCGAGCGCAGCAAGGTCTCAATCTGCTGCGGCTTGAGGTCTGTGTCCCCCAGCACGTTTAGCAGGTTCTCTTTAGTAGTGTACTCATAAGCGTGATTCAGTATTTCCTCCGGTGGCTGCTTGAGCAGCCAGGAGCGATATCCATCAAATTCAGCAGTCATTTTCTCAGTGAGCCGTTCAAGTTGGTTCATAGGCAAGCCTCCTTTGCTTGATGTTGCGATTGCTTTGGCTGGTAAAGCGGTATTGGCTCTTTGAGTTTTGCGAGCAGTGACGGGCGCTCATGCTCTTTTTCTTCGCTGACAGGCTCGGATGGCGAGCTGTTCTCCATGTCCAGCTCCGCGTTAAGCTCTATGAGACGCGCGCTCTTTTCAGCGAGCTCAGCCTCCTGCGGGAACGGTTTTTCAAGCTCAGCACGGGCGTTTTCTACCTGCTGCTCCAGATCCGCGAGACGGTTACGGGACTTTTCAAGCTGCTTATCCATGCCAGTGAGCGCGTTCTCGATGCGCAGGATGTTGCCGAATGCGTCCGCGCCGAGCTCAACGTGATGCTCACCGGCACCTTTGAGCGTGAGAATGTATTTGCCGAAATCCTCAAGCGAAACTTCCACGTCGAAGCCCCGGAATGAGCCTATGTGAACTGGCTTCGTGTCCTGCACCGTGGGCAAAATATTCAAGAGCGCCTCGCCAGCAGCGATGCGCTCTGTGTAGCAGATGCCATCCAGCTCGATTCCTACGAAACTGTCCGATGGCGTGGGATGTGCATCTCTGGTCTGTATGTCCGATTCGAGCGCGGCAATTCGCGCCTTCGTGTCTGCAATCTCGCGCGGGAAGTACCGTGCGATGTTGTCCTCAAGCGTGTACTTCTGGCTCTGGAAGCTGGACTTGAGCAGCCGCAGCTTCGAGACTTCGACGTCTAAATTCATTTTTTCTTTTATCCTCGGATCGCCTGCACACAGAGCTTTAATCTCCGCGAATGAGAGCGTTGTCTCGTCCACATCCTCGCATGAGCGCACCGGGCTTTTAGAGGTCATAATCTGCGAGATAAACTTTTGCTTGTTCTCCAAAGTCTGCCAGAGGTACGAATCGAAGGAATTTTCTGTAACGTACCTGTACACATGGACAGTCTCATTCATATTGCCTTGGCGCTCTATTCTGCCCTTGCGCTGTTCGAGGTCGCCCGGCCTCCAGGGAGCGTCGAGGTCGTGGAGAGCTATAAGCCTGTCCTGTACGTTCGTTCCTGCGCCCATTTTGGCGGTGCTGCCCATGAGGACGCGCACCTGGCCTGAGCGCACCTTTGCAAACAGCGCCTTTTTCTTTTCATCAGTGTTGGCGTCGTGGATAAAAGCTATTTCGCTCTCTGGCACCCCGCGCGCGACAAGCTTTTTCTTGATGTCATCATAGACGCTAAACCCTTTGCCGGGTGTCGAGAGGTCGCAGAAAATGAGCTGTGTCAGCTTCTTGCCCGCTCCGTCCTCCCAAATCTTGAGCACGTTGTCCACGCACTTATTGACCTTAGTCCCCGGCTCGTCGGGCAGAAGTGGATTCACCACGCGTTGGTCGAGTCCGAGCTTACGGCCGTCGTTGGTGATAGCGAGCATATTGTCCACGCTTGGGTCAACTTGCCGGGAATGGACTTTCGTAGCGCGCTCGGAAAGTTCTTTTACGAGCGCCTTCTGTATCTCCGTGGGTTGAGACACCTCGTTGTGGTACACAACCTCGGGTTTCGGTAAATTCAGCTCATCGGAAGTTTTAATGTCTGCGACCTCCTTGAATATGCTCACAAGCTCCGGGAGGTTGAAAAACTTAGAAAATCGTGTACGCGCGCGATACCCTGAGCCTTCCGGAGCTAACTCCATCGCCGTGACCGTCTCACCGAAGTTCGCCGCCCAGGCGTCGAAGTGGCTCATGCCGAGGTTTTCGAGCGTATCATGCTGTAAGTAACGCTGCATGGTGTACAGCTCGACCATCGTGTTCGAGACGGGAGTGCCGGTGGCGAACACGACGCCCTTGCTGCCGGTTTTCTCGTCAAGGTAGCGGCACTTCATGTACATATCTGAGGACTTTTGGGCTTCCGAGCTGGACAAGCCCGCTACATTCTGCATTTTTGTTTGGTAGTAGAGGTTTTTATGCGAATGTGCCTCGTCCACGAACAGGCGGTCAACTCCCAATTCTTCAAACGTGACCACATCGTCGCGCGGTGAATCCAATAGCTTCTTGAGCTTGGCCTCAAGCCCCTTTTTCGTGCGTTCCATGGCCTTGATGCTGAAGCGCTCACCGTTGGAGCTTTTCAGCTCGCGTATGCCCTCAGTTATCTCGTCAATCTGGTCTTGCAAAAGCCGCTCCTGCCGCTCCTGGGATACGGGAATCTTCTCAAACTGGCTGTGCCCAATGATTACAGCGTCGTAGTTGCCGGTGGCTATGCGGGCGCAGAATTTCTGCCGGTTGGCTTTCTCGAAGTCTTTTTTGGTAGTAACGAGGATATTCGCAGAGGGATAGAGCCGCAGAAACTCACTTGCCCACTGCTCGGTCAAATGGTTCGGCACGACAAACATGGATTTGATGCACAGTCCAAGGCGCTTGGCCTCCATAGCGGCAGCAGCCATTGTGAAGGTCTTGCCCGCACCAACCTCGTGCGCGAGCAGGGTGTTGCCGCCGTAGAGGATGCGCGCAATCGCGTCACGCTGGTGTTGGCGCAGCTCAATCTCCGGGTTTGTGCCTGGGAATGTGAGGTGCGAGCCGTCGTACTCGCGCGGCTTTATGCTGTTGAAAAGCTCATTGTACTTGGCCACCAGCGTTTCACGTCGCTGCTGGTCTTTCCACAGCCAGTCCTTGAAGGCGTCCTTTATGACCTGCTGCTTCTGCTGGGCAAGGGTAGTCTCCTTGGAATTGAGAACGCGGCGCTCCGTGCCGTCAACGTCTACGACCTTGTCATAAACGCGCACGTCTCGAAGGTTCAGCGTGTTTTCGAGTATCTTATACGCGTTCATGCGCTGCGTGCCATAGGTGTTATAGGCGTTGACGTCGTTCGCACCCGTGGCACTTTTACCCTCGACGCGCCACTCGCCGGTGACGGGCGAATAGTGCACCTTAATACTCTGCGAGGCCCAAAACGAGGGCTTAAACGTCTCATCTATGAACTGCCGAATGTACCTCGGCTCAATCCACGTAGCACCAAGACGCACGTCAATCTCGCTGGCGGTCAGGTCGTGAGGCTGTGCGGCGCGGAGGGCATCGACGTTGACGCTGTACGATTGGTCGCTCTCGGCGGCGGCTTCGGCTTCACGCAATTTCTCGCGCACGTTGCCCGAGAGGTATTCATCCGCTGTAATATAGTGGTCTGTGCCTGGTACGCGGAAGATAACGCCCTGCAGTTCGGCGGCTACTTCGTCCTCACTTTTGCCGCAAAGTTTCGCCATATATGGCAATTCCACGCGAGCCTTTTCATTCATTGAAACCGCCAGCGATTCAACCTCTGTCTCCGTGTGCTCGATCGGTCGGTGCGGCTGGATAGTGCGCTTGGTGAACATATCTGACTTCCTCTCCAGCCTGCCGTCGTCGTCAAGAATCTCCAGCGAGCACAAGAGGTAGTAGCTCGAATCGTCCTCAAACGCCCGTTTGTTCTCGCGGCTAGAAATGAGGCCATGCTTGGCGGTGAAAGCGTCGTACAGCTCGTTCAGACGCCGCTGCTCGGCGGCAATAACACCGTCGCCCGCGTCTATGGTTTGCAGCTCTATGAGCCGCCGAGTGCAGTCCCGCAGCTCCATCAGGCTCTTGATGCGCTCGGCCGTGCCGGCGCTCACGTCCTGCCTGACCATGATGCCGCCCTCGCGGAAATATACGTTTCCGTCCACGAGGGCGTAGCTGTAATTTCGCACATCCGGGTCTGCGGGTATGATGTCCTGGACTTCGGTCTGCTCTATCTCACGCTCCGTGTACTCACCGTGGATGTGCTGGATGGCCTTATGCAGCTGCTCGGCCAAGTCCGCGCCCTCGATGGGCGCTACGGTGTAGTCCTGACGCCCGTACTGCGTGCTTTCGGCGGTGGGAGTGCCGAGCACCATCTCCGGGTGGTCGAGGAAGTATTGATTGACCTTGAAACCGTCCTCATTCTCACCAACGTGCACCCACTCTGGAAGCTCAGTCAAAGGCATCTCGCGGCGTTGGAGGAAGATGATGTCCGTCACGACGTCGGTTCCCGCATTGGCGCGGAAAGCGTTGTTTGGCAGCCTGATTGCGCCCAGCAGCTCGCCACGCTCAGCGAGATACCGCCTGGCACCCTCGTCTTTCGCGTCCATCGTGTAGCGCGAGGTTACAAACGCGACAATGCCGCCAGGACGCACCTGTTCGAGCATCTTGGCGGCGAAGTAGTTGTGGATGCTGAAGCCGAGGCGGTTGTACTCTGGGTCAAACACCTGATAATTTCCGAACGGCACGTTGCCGATTGCAACGTCAAAGAACCCGTCGGCGAATTTCGTGTTCTCAAAGCCGGTTATCTCTATGTTTGCGTCGGGGTAAAGCTGCTGCGCAATGCGCCCGGTGATGCTGTCCAGCTCTACACCGTAGAGTTGACTGTCAGCCATGCTATCTGGCAGGAGGCCAAAGAAATTGCCCACGCCGCAGGACGGCTCGAGTATGCGCCCACCTTCAAAGCCCAAATTGACGAGCGCATCATAGATGGCGCGAATAACTGTCGGCGAGGTGTAGTGCGCGTTGAGCGTGGAACTGCGCACGGCCTCGTATTCCTCGGGCGTGAGCGCGGCTTTCAGCTCTGAGTATTCCTTTGCCCAATCGCCCTTGTTTTCGTCAAAGGCGTCAGGTATAGCGCCCCAGCCGGTGTAACGGGATAAAACCGCCTGTTCGTCAGTTGTAGCCACACGCCCCTCGGATTCAAGCTGTTTCAAGAGGTAAATAGCGTCCATATTGGCCCGAAACCGTGCCTTCGCCCCGCCCTCGCCGAGGTGGTCGTCCGTGATGCGGAAGTTGTTCGGCGTGTTCGGCGCAGGCGGTTCTGGTTCAGGTTCAGGCGCGGAGCCTATGGTCTGGAAAACAACATCGTAGGGCAGGTGTGTTTTTTCGGCGTCATAGTAGGCGACGGTTTTCGTAAGCTGCTCACGCGCGTCGTTGTCTGTCTCGGTAGTGAGGTAATCCGTGATGTACCTGTTGCGCTCGTCTGCGAGCAGCCCGCGCTCGAAGTCCGCGCGGCTCTCGCTGCGGTAAACAGGTATGGGCAGCCCGGGCGACAGCAGCTCGACGTGTTGGCGCTGGAGGTCGGTTATCTGGTACTCGCGCCCGTCCAGCCAGACGAAGTCGCCGACGCCGTAGGCCGACGCCATCGGTTCGCGCGGCTGGATGTTGACCGGGGTGTCGTCAAACTCTGGTTCGTCCTCAGCAGGCGTCTCCTTGAGGTCAAGGTAAGTAATATCCGGCGCACCGGCTTCATTCTCAATGCCCCGCGCCATATCCCTTTTATACATCCCTCGAACAGCGCCCGCGAGTTGTTCCCACGGCATGAAGCCGGCAACAACGATGTTCCCGTCATCGTCGGGCATGCTGTAGTGCAACCCGTCAGGCTCTACGCCTTCGCGCACGGAAAGCAACGCTTCAAGGCGCTCGCTAATCTGCGTATTGCCCTCGCCATCGCGCAGCCAGTGTGCTATCTGCGCCCTGTCCTCATCGGTCAGCAGCCTATTTACAAGCTGACCGCTCTCGTCATCAAGGTCAGCGGTCAGAAAATCTGTAATCTGTCTGTTGCGCGTGTCCTGCTTGAGATATAGCTCGAAGTATTCCTTGCTCTCAGAACGGTATATGGGGATGTCCAGACCACTTTGCAGCAGCTCTACATGGTCGCCCAAGATATCTGTTATTTCAAACTGGCGACGTTCAATCCACACGAAGTCTCCGACGTTGTATGCGGGAGCCATCGGGTCGCGCGGCCTTATAACTGGCTCGTCCTCGGAAGGCGGCTCGCTCAGGTCGTGGTACGCGGCGTCCAGAGCCGCGCGGTTTAGCTCGTCGCGCAGTCTTGGGTTGTCGTAGTAGGTACGCTGGAAGTCCCTGTCGTCAGAATCTGCGGCATATTCCCGGAGCACGCGCTCGCCGGTCAGCGTCGCATTTTCCTCGTCGGAGTTCATCACTGCGTCCGCGTAGTAGTCGCTCGCTATGAGCGCTTCATATAGCCTCTGCTCGTATTGTTCCCGCAGATCGTCGGGAAGATGAAAGTCCACCGTGAGCTCCGTACCGTTCTCATAGTTCAGCGTCACAGGCTTGTATGCGCGAAGCGCATCCAGCGCCGGCTCGATCTGTTCTTCCATAATTTCAACATAATCCAGACCGCCGGCCTGACGGGTGCGCTGACCGAGCGCGTGGGCGGTAGTTTCGGCGTCGGCGCCGTAGGTGTAGAACGCGCCTCCATATTGGACGAGTACAATGTCGCCGTCGTGGTAGGGCTTTGCGCGGTTGTACTGCGCGTAAGCTGCCGTGTGCGTGTCGTATACAGCAAGCTCGAGGGCTGTCATAAAGCGGTCTGAGGCAATGAGCTCGTCAATGCGCCTGGCTATCTGCCGCCATGTCAGGCTGACATTCTCGCAGCCGCCCTTGCTGAGCGTCATGCCCTTGGCGTCGTGGCTCTCATCGCTGCCGGGTGCATCGGACAGCGCGTGTGAACGCCCACCTATGCCGTATTCACGCTTGAGGAAGTCTGCCTTGTCCTCGGTGGAATGTTCCTCTGTGAAGTAACGGAAGATGCGCCACTTGCCGCCTGAGGTACTGCCGCCGTCTCGGAGCAGCTTGTCTATCTCGTCCTGGGTTATGAACTGATGGGGCGAGGGGATAAGCTCTTTGTCTGCGTGGAACTGTACCCTCGGCAGGAGCTGGCTTTCGAGCGAGTTGAGCATCTCATTGGTCCTGTGGTAGTGGAAGCGCAGGACACTTCGGTCGGCTCTGTATGCCGCGAGGAAATCCCGGTACTCGTTCAGCAGCGTTTCGCACTGCTCATGGTCAGCGAGCATTGCAGCGACGCGCTCGGTAACATCGGGAAACAGGCCGTTTTTTATGCCGTTGAGGCTCGGAAAAAGGCTGTTTTCCTGCCCGTCTACCAAGTCGCGGTAGAGGTAAACTATTTGTTGTGCCAGCAGCTCGCGCTCAGTCGCGGCGCTGCGCTCCAACTCCCAACTGCCAGCGTACTGACCTGTGTTCAAAAGCTCGGATATGCGCTCGGCTGCGGATTCCCACGAAATTATCTGTGCGTTGTGCTCATAGCGCGCCGCATCACCCTGCGCTATGCGTATCCCATCCGAGCCCATCCATGCCGCGTAGCGCTCGCCGTTCACGCTGACGCCCACACCGCCGTGGTAGACCGTGGGCAGAAATGCGGCAATTTCATCTAATGTGCGTTGCTTCTCAAACTCCGCGACCACGCGCTCGCGCAAATAACTCGTATTCTCGCCCTCGCGGAGTAAAGCGTCAATGACATCCTGCGGACAAACGAAAGCGGAGGGCGCTTGTGCGTCCTCCGCTTCGTCGAACAGGTTCAGTTGTAGATTAACTCGTTCAGAACTACTTCCTCGGCCTGTGCTTTGCAGGCGTTCATAAGGCCCGTCCATTTCATCGGATCGGCGGCTTTCAGCGCTTCCGTCGCACCCGCCGCCTCCGCGAGCTTCGGCAGTATCAGGTCTATGCGGCTCTGCGCCGCTGTTTCTATCTCGTGCAGGTGCTCGTACAGCGTCCCCGTCAGCACGAGCCAGTTCCACAGCACCGGACGGTGCTCCTTGATATAGCGCTGGCGCATCCTCCCGTACCTGCCTATTGGCTCCGTCTCTGGCAGGCTGAGATTCGGAATCTGTACGTCGTTCACTGTCCTGTAGGCTATTTCGGTCATTGTAACGGCTCCTTTCGTAGCTTCGTATAGTTCTTTCAATCTCACGCAGGACAAGCTGCGTGTTCTCGCTGACCGCCGTGCCGAGGGCGGTCGCGGCCTCTGGCGTGTTCCACTCGTTGAGAAATGCGAAGTCCTCCGGCGCAAAGTATGCCTCCGGGTTGTAGCCGCAGCGGGAAATGATGGCGTAAGCGGTGCTTGTAGATACGGCGCGGATGAAGCTGTCCCTCAACTCGCTTTCATCATACCCAGCCATTAGCGAGCCGTCAATGATAGCGCCGGTGTCATGCTGGTGAGCGTCAAAGTACATCTCCGCGAGGTCTCGCGCGGCGTCCTGCAACTGACTTGATAGCCACTCGCCCTCCGCGCCGAAGTCCTGCCGCAGTCCGAGCTGCACTTCGCTCAGATTCGCATCGTTGACCGACCACGGCCTGAAAGGCCTCGAGCTCCTCCTCGCGCCGGTGTCCGACACGTCGAAAACATAGCGCAGCCGCGGCGCATCGCCGCTGTAGTCCACGAGCGCGATGCCCTTGGCCCCGCGTCGCACATACCGCCCCATGCGCTGCGTCCACACGTCGTACTCGGCGCACGCGCTCGCGTCAGGCCGCTGCGCGTGGATAAGCACCTGGTCAGCGAAGTCGTATTTGTAGTTGCGTGACATCGTGGCAAGCAGCCCCGTCCACTCGGCGTAACCGTCCGTGACCCGGCTGAGCGTGTCATGTGCAAGCGTGGTGATGCTGTTTAGCTTGTCTGGCGTAGGTTATACCTCCTTCCTATGAAAAATGCGCGCGGCGGGTGCACCGCCGCGCAACTTGTACTTACTTTTTCCCGCCCTTGAAGCTCAGATAATACGTTGCCCTCTCGCCATCATCGTGGAGAATAAGGTCGCCGGGGTAGTACTTGTCCATGCGCTGCGAATAAATCTCGTCGAGGTGAGCTCGCCCCTTGCCCAGCAGCTCGGCAGCAAGGGGACGGGTGAGCGAGATACGCTTAGCGGCGAGAAATTTGTTATCCCGCCACAGGCCAAACTTGCAGTCAAGGCTCTCGCAGAAGTAGCCGCTTTTCGCCTCACTGACCACGCAGCCGCAGCGCGGGCATTTGCCTACAACCTCGCGCCCGGTCGGGAACAGGATGCTCGCCTCCGCAACAGGCGTATAGTCCGAGACAAGGCCGCTAACCATGTGCTCGATGTCCGCGAGGAAAGTGTCCGCGTCCAGCTCGCCGCGCTCTATTTGCTTGAGGCGGCTCTCCCACTCGGCGGTGAGCAGCGGCGAGCGCAGGGCTTCGGGCAGCACGGTTACGAGTGATGCGCCGGTATCTGTAGGTACGAGCTTGCCTTTGACGCGCTCGGCAAAGCCGCCGTTTACGAGCTTCTCAATAGTCGCCGCGCGCGTGGCGGGTGTGCCAAGGCCACGACGCTCTGCGTCGGGCGGTGCTTCTTTCGCGCCGGCATGTTCCATCGCTGAGAGCAGCGTGTCCTCCGTGTAAGCGGCGGGCGGGGAAGTCTTGCCCTCCTTGACGGTTGCGCTCGTGATGGCAACACTTGCACCTTCGGCAAAATCGGGCAACGGCGTCCAGTCGGGCGTGCTCTTGTACGCGCGCCAACCGAGGTCGATAATGGTCTTGCCGCGGGTTCTGAACGTGTGACCGCTGCACTCTGCCTCGACCGTGGTTTCGGCGTAGATAAACGGCGCTGACACAGCGCAAAGGAGTTGGCGGCAGACAAGCCGCAGCACCGCCGCTTCACCCTCGGGGAGTGAGCCAAGACTCGTGTTCGCAGTACTCGCCGTCGGCACGACTGCGTGGTGGTCTGTCACCTTGGAGCTGTCGCAGACCTGTTCGGCGTTCACGCTCCCGGGCGCGTCTACGTCCAGCAGCTTTGCCGCGACACTCACCAGCTCCGACACACCCGCTGCCATACCGTCAGTGAGATAGCTGCTGTCCGTGCGAGGATATGTCACGAGGCGCTTTTCGTAAAGCGCCTGGAGGTAGTCCAGCGTTTGCTGCGCGGTGAAGCCCATCTCGCGGTTGGCTTCACGCTGGAGCGTGGTCAGGTCGTAGAGTGCGGGCGGGTTTTCGCGCTTTTCGCGGCGCTCCATTTTTGTAATATGTACCTCGCCCGTGCAAGCGTCCGCGAGCGTGTCGGCTTCTGCCTTGTTCTCAATTCGCTCCGAAGAAAGCAAAACACCGCCGCAGTTAACAGCGACGGCGAAGAAAGTTTCGGGCTTGAATTCCTTGATCTCGCGTCTGCGCTCTACGAGCAGAGAGAGCGTCGGAGACACCACGCGCCCCACGTTGAGCGTCCGGTGATACACCAACGACATAAGCCGCGTGGCGTTCATGCCAACTAGCCAATCTGCCTTTGCACGGCACAGCGCGGCGGCGTAGAGCCGGTCGTACTCCGCGCCCGGACGCATATTTGCATAAGCTTTGCGTATCTCGTCGGGCTCCATAGAGCTGAGCCACAGGCGCTTCACGGGCTTGGTGCAGCCCGCTTTCTCGTAGACGAGACGGAATATGAGCTCGCCCTCGCGCCCGGCGTCACAGGCGTTGACGACCTCGCCAACGTCCCCGCGCTGCATCAGGCCGCGCAGAATCTCAAACTGCTGCCGCTTGTCCCGCATGACGGTTGTTTTCCATGTCTCGGGCAGTATGGGCAAATCCTCCCGCCGCCACTTGGCGAGTTTTTCGTCGTAGGCCGCGGGCGACGCCAGCTCTATGAGGTGGCCATAGCACCACGAGACGATGAGGCTGTTTCCGTGTATGCAGCCCTCGCCGCGGACATTAGCGCCCAGCGCTGCGGCAATCGCGCGGGCGACAGAGGGCTTTTCGGTTATTATCAGGGTTTGTGTATTCAATAGTCATTGCTCCTTTGCTAACAGAATTTCCTTGAATTTTTCGCACCTCCAGCATATAATACAGGTAGGGCAATCCCTACTTTCTATACCGAGGTGATACAGATGGATGTGTTCATGGACAATGCCAAAGTGATGTCCAAGGGTCAGATAACGATTCCCAAGGACGTGCGCGACGCGCTGGGTGTATCCAGCGGTGACCGCGTGACTTTTATAGTTGAGGGTCAGAGTGTCCGCATGGTCAACTCGGCTGTCTACGCAATGCAGATGCTCCAGCGAGAAATGATGGGCGAGGCCGAACGCAGCGGACTTACAAGCGAGGATGATGTGAACGCGCTCATTGCAGATATGCGCAGCGAGGGCGCAAACGAATGAAGGTTCTCATAGATACGAACATCCTCATCTCTGCCGCGCTCAGCTCGGGTGGAACACCTTTTCTGGCATACGCCAAGGCGTTGACGCACCCGAATCACGCCGTAGTCTGCGAGCAGAACATAGACGAGTTGCGGCGCGTATTTAACCGGAAGTTCCCGACAAAGCTGTACGCGATGGAACGCTTTCTTGCGACGGCGCTCATGTCCATTGAGGTTGTACCAGTTCCCGAGCCGGAGACGGACGCCGAGCAGAGTGTGCGCGACGTGGCAGACAGACCTATACTCCGCGCTGCCATAGCAAGTGGTGTGGATGTGCTCTTGACAGGCGACAAGGACTTCCTCGAATCGGGCATCAAGCACCCGAAAATAATGACCGCCGCCGAGTTCCTGGCTATGAAGTGAATAGAAGTGCCGCCCTCTCGGGCGGCACTTTTCTCATTTCCTCTCCGCGTCCCTGTAACACGGCCGCACACAGCCCAGCCCGTACCTCGCGCAGCCATGGCAGAAGTGACCCTCAGACGGCTTTGGAGGCGGGTCTGGTTTTGGCGCGGTTGGGATGCGAGTCATGAGCTTCTCAAACGGGCTGTTTGTGAATCTGTATCTCACTTGACCTCATCCTCGTCATCATCAGGGAAGGCATAGTCGTCGAGGTCGGTGCTGCCGCTGGTGTCGGGCTTGCGCTTGCGGACACGGAGGACGTAGTACGCGCCGCCAGCGCCGAGGACAACAATGAGCGCGATTGGAAGCAGCGCAGCGGCGTTGAAGCCGTTGTCGTTGTCCTCTTGCGGTTCAGTCACTGGCGTGTCAGTCGGTTCGGGCGTCGGCTCCGGTTCTGCGCCGACGCACTCGTTTAGTTCGGTGCGGCAGACCGGGCAGCTTTTGTCTACCTCTCCCGGCTGGCAGCGAGTATCGCAGTTGCACTCGACTTCGTAGCCCTCATCCTCCAGCAGCGCGAGCAAGTCGGCCTCGTCCACTAGGTTGAGGAAGTACACGTCGCCGGTCGCGTGGTCAATGACGAGGTAGAACGTATTTCCGTTCTTGCTCTCGACCGTTACGAACTGCATCTGGCTGTCGCCGACCTCCTCGCTGGAGTAGAACGCGCCGCCGAGTATGTCGTCTATGAGCGCGAGATTGCCGTCTGGCGTCAGGCCGCCGGGCGAGGGAAGCGTAGGTTCCGCGACCGGCTCGGTGGTCACGCTGACACTCGTGATGGGGCCTCCCGGCTCGTTGCTGCCGTCCTCGTTGGATGCGTAATACGCCCCCGCAGGCATGGCAAGACTCAGAGTAAGGGCGGCGGCGCACAGCATTGGTGCGAGCTTACGCATCGGCGTCACCGCCTTTTATGAGCGCAGCAAGCTGCTCGATGCTGATGTGCTCCGCGCGTACGAGGCCTATGATTTCAAGATTCTCAAGCTCGGTAATCTTGTCCACCATCGCCGTGTAGCGCGCGGTCAGGTTGTCTATGCGCGCCTTGAGCCGTGCGGCTTCGGTGCGCATCTTGGGTATTCTTGCGTCCAAAAGTATCTCCTTTCCGGCCTCAGACGGCAGGAAGCCGCCCGAAGCCCACAAAATTATCGCTGTAGTACGAGTCCATAAATTTCAGATACCCGATGGGGTTGCCCGCGTGGAGAATGTACCCATCGCCGACATAGATGCCGACGTGGGTAATCCACGGCCCCTCGTAGGTGTACTCGAAAAACACCAAGTCGCCGGGTTTGGCCTCGGCCTCGCTGACCGGCGTGCAGATGTTGTACAAGCCCTGTGCCGTAAGCCTGCCCACGCTCCAGCCGACGCCGCAGTTGTTCACCACCCACGAGACAAATCCGGAGCAGTCGAACGAGGTTGCGGGGTTTGAGCCGCCCCAGACATACGGGAAACCTATGTACTTCTCAGCCTCGGCCATCATCGCGGCGAACTGCTCGTCCTCCAACGCCTCGGGCGGGATTTCGTAGTCCGTCTCGGCGTCCGTGCTCGGCGCGTAGCCTGGGAACAGGTCGGGCCGGTTGCCGAGCGTGGCCATGTACAGCGAGTACATTGAGAGCCTCTCCTCGGTGAGCAGATAGACCGGCAGATGCGATAAGTCGAAGTTTTCGAGCGTGACGGTCACGGTGGTGTACTCGTAAGCCTCGCCGTTTTCGTCATAGCGCGTCTCGGTGGTCGCTTCCTCAGTCAGGATGTACTGACGCTCAAAGAGCATTTCTAGTTCGGATTGCACGTCATCGAGCGTCCACTCGCTGCCTTTGAGAGCCGTGAGCAAGGACAACAGCACATACGGGTCATGCGAGATCTCGTCTAGGTCGAATACATACTCGTCGTAGTCGTGCGTGGCCTCGTAGTTGTCTAAATACTCCTGCAACTCGGCCTCCATCGCAACGTAAGCCGACTCTGCACCGAGCAAATCCTCATCCGCACTCGGGTAAGTCGTAAGACCGACGCCGGACAAGCCGCCCTCGACGAGCACGGAGCACGACGTGAGCGCGTTGAGGAAGAACGCCACAACAAGTAAAAGGGCAACGGCGATGCCGATGCCCTTTCTGTGTCTCACAATGAATCGCTCGGTCTTGCGCTCTTTCTCCGCAGCCTTTTTTGCACTCTTGGCGGTGGCGCTGGTCGTGGACTTGCCACGCCGCGCCTTGGCGTATGCGTCCTTGATGCCGCGTTTCTGCTGTTGCTTAACACCATGCGGCTCGGCTTTTAGCTCTCGCCTAGGGCGGGCGCTCAGCTTCGCGGCGTAACGTGCGCCGCCCTCTGCCGCCTCGGTAACGCGGTTCGCGGCCTCGACGCCGACGTTGTCATCCTCGTACTGTGCGGCCTCCTTGTGCGCGGCGGCGCTCGGCAGCTCGGTGAGCTTTGCCGACGGGCGCGGCTTGGCTGGCTCAGACCGCAGCTTTTTCGTCACTGGTCAGCATCCCGATGAAATCGTGCAACACCTGTTTGCCCAGCGGCGTCACCATCGTGCGACGCTCCTTGACCACGAACATACCGCGGAAGCGCCTGTCCGCATACGGCATGAGCCGCCCGTTGCAGCGGTAGAGCATACGGCAGCCGACGAGCAGCCGCACGAGCCAGTGTTCGGACACGCCGAGCTGCTTGGCGGCAATGCGGATGGGAACGGCGTCGCCGGGGTCTACGAAAGCGTCGAAATAGTCCGCTTTCGGCAAGAGTCTGTTCACGCGATCGGTCTGCTCATAGAGCGCATCAACAACAGCGTGTGCAAAGTCCGGGTCGCGCGCAAATTGCTGAAGCAGCGGGTCGGTTATGTAGAAGCCATTTTTGCGGATTGCGGGCAGGACTTCGGAAGTTATCCAGTGCTTGAAGCACCTTGCGCCCGGAAGTTTGCTCAGAAGCATAAGGGAATAGAGCCCGGACTCGTTGATGATGGTGAGGCCGCGCACAGGAATTTCAAAGGTCGCATTTTGCGACCTTTGAATTATCCGCTTGTCCTCATGGTCAACGTGTTTTGCGAGCGCGTCTTTCGTGTTGGCATAGCCAAGCGCGGCGGCCACGTCGCGGCCCACAAACCAAGGCTCACCATCCAACGTCAAAACGCGAACGGTGCCAAATTCCTCGCTATTGAAAATCTCCATGTTAGTGTTTGTCATGCTGCATCTTTTCCTTTCTGTAGGTCTGAAAATTTTGTAGTCATCATCTTGTACATTTCTGTATCTTTCGGGAAGCGGTCAACAAACGGGACAATGACGTTGCCGTAGAACAGCAGCCCCTCGCCCTCATTGGCTTGTGTGACGTAGCTGAGCTGGTGCGGTGAGATGTTGAGCTTTTGAGCGAGAATTTGCCGGTCGCCGGGAGCCTGGTTGAGCATACAGATGTAGTCGCTGTTTTCGAGGATGTTCTCTACCTCGGAACTCGCCAAAAGGTCTTTTACATTCTGCGTGATTCCCGTGGGCACGCCGCCCCACTTGCGGAAGCGCTTCCAGATTTCCACGCTCCAAGAGGCCAATTCACCGCGCAGCAGGAGGTGGAACTCATCGACGTAGTAGCGGGTGGTTTTACCCGCCTCGCGGTTGCGAGTAACTCTGTTCCACACCTGGTCCTGGACAACCAACATCCCAAGCTGCTTGAGTTGCTTGCCCAATTCCTTGATGTCATAGCAAACCACGCGGTTGGCGATGTCCACATTCGTCCTGTGATTGAACACGTTGAGCGAACCCGTGACGTAGATCTCCAGTGCTGTGGCGAGGAACTGCGCTTCTTTCTCATCCTGCGCCCTCAAACAGTCGTAGAGGTCTTGCAGGATAGGCATATTCTCCGGCTTTGGGTCGGCGAGGTAATCACGGTAGACCATGCGGACACAGCGGTCGATGATGGTCTTTTCCACGGGCTTCAAGCCCTCCTTGCTGCCGACCACGATGTCGCAGAAGGAGAGGATAAAGTCTACCTTTAGCGACAGGGGGTTGTCGTCGTCGGAGTAGTCCAGGCTGAGATCCATGGGGTTAACGTACTGTTTCGAGGTCGGCGAAATCTTAATGACCTGCCCGTGCAGCCGCTTGACGAGTGGCCAATACTCGGCTTCGGGGTCGCAGACAATGATGTCGTCGTCCGTGAGCAGATATACGGCAATCATCTCACGCTTCGCGGTGAAGCTCTTACCGCTGCCAGGAGTGCCGAGGATAAGGCCGTTCGGGTTCTTCTGCATCAGGCGGTCAACCATGATGAGGTTGCCGCTTAGGGCATTAGTGCCGCAGTAGAGCGCGCCCTGCCCGCGCTGGAAAAGCTCCTGCGTGGTGAACGGGACAAAAATAGCGAGGCTTGACGTGGTCAGGCCTCGCTGTATCTCTATGCGGTTGAGCGCCAGCGGCAGGCAGCTCATGAGGCCGTCCTCCTGCTGGAAGTCCAGGCTCACGAGCTGGCAGTTGTGCTTTTGTGCAATGCCCTTGGCCTGGAGCACGGTGTTGTTAAGCGCCTTGAGCGAGTCCGCGGTGTTCACGACAATGAACGTGAGCAAAAACATACGCTCGTTGCGGGATTGCAGTTCCTGCAAGAGTTTCTGCGCCTCCGTGCCGTAGGTGGCGAGGTCACTTGGAAGTATGTCCATGTCGTACCCGGCACGGACTGCCTTTTTCTGTTCCTGTATCTTCGTCGCATTCAATTCCGTCAGCTTGCGCTTCACTGTCTTTATGGCGTTGAGCTGGTCAAGCGCCTTGACGTGCATAGACACAACAAGCGAGCTGTCCATGTCCAGCAAATCCGCGAGCAGCCGGTCATTGAGCTCCGGTGCGAGTATGTTGAGAAACGACACCGCGCCAAATTTAGCGCCCATCTTGAAATAACGGCTCGACGCAAACTCAAACGAGCTTGGCGCAATGAAGTCCTTGACGCTCAGGCCAGACGGCGCGAGCAGCTTCCAGTCGAACTTAAACTGCTCCTGACCGTCGATGTGGAAGATGCCGTGCATCAGCGCGAGCCTCGCGCGTCCGTCCAGCGGCTCTGCCTTGACGCCGAGCTTGCGGAAGTTGTTGAGTATGTCCGTCTCAAGGCGCTCCAGACGCGGTTTGGCAACCTTGTACCCGTCTGCCTCGATGCCGAAGGTGAGGTACTTGTTCTTGATGAGGCCGTTGTTCCCGCGCTCAAGCTGGTCTTGCAGCATCCGCGAATACTCAGCGCGCAGGCTGTCGTCATCGTCGCCGCGCAGGGGTATGGCAATACGGTCGCGGTATGTCTCGCGATTCGCCGCCGAGTTGACGAACGAAAACTGAAAACGGACAGAGGCGTCGAAATAATTGAGGAAGTCGCACCAGCCGTCGAAGATGGCGTCCTTGTCCTCGTTCTGGCTCAGTTGGTAGTTTATGTCCTGAAATTGTATGGTCTTGCTGTAAAAACGGCCCTCCACGCGGCAGATGCCGTCGGGGAACATCCTCTCAAACGGGATACTGTCCTGCGCGGAGAGCACGGTTGCCGGGCGCTTGGCGGCGGCAATGGCCGCACGCACCTCGCGCCGCTTGCGGTGGTTAAGTTTTGCGTTGAACGATTCTATGCACCTCCCGATCTAACCTGTCCTGCTTCTCAAGGTCTGCATAAAGGTTATTGGTCATGTATGGCCGCTTTTTCGGGCGTATGAAGCACGTTCTTATTAAATAAAGTAGGTACTTCTCCAGCGGCAAGCCGTTCTTTTCGTAGAGCGCAAACAAAAAGAACGGCATCATGACTACAATCATGCAGATGGCCGCCGACGAGTTCCCCAGCGGCCCTTTGAGCAGGAAAAATAACGGAACCCCCACGAGCGCCCCGCCTCCGAAACAGACAAGCTGGCGCTTCGTGAGGTTGAATAGCACTTTGGACTTTACCTTGGTCAAGTCCTTTGGTACGGGTATGTATGGCATTTTGAAATCTCCTTTTTCTTCTTAATTAGTGCGCGGCGAATATGCTCTTTGCCATGCTGCTGGTCTTAAACAACGTGAAACACAAGAGTACGGTGTAACCCATGCACGTCCAGATGGCTTTTGAAACATCCTCGTCAAGAGCTATGTTCTGCACCAGCACGGCATAGATAGCCACACAGACGATGATGAGAAACGCTTGGAACGCGAGCGCCAAAAGACTGCGCAGGTAATTCTGACCCATGCCGCCGAACTCTTTGCCCATCATTGTCGCCATTGGTATTGGCGCTATCGAGGCGGTCAAATACACCTCCAGCATGCGCCCGTAAATGACGATGAAGATGCAGATGGCCACGGCCCAGGCGGTAACGTTTACGAACAGGCTCTGGAACCACAGCCCGAACAACGCGCCTAAGTCCATTTCCATCAGCCGTTCTTCGAGGCCGTCCATCATGGTAGAGATGTCTACGGTGGCATCGGAAACGACTACGCCCGCGGCCTGCGCAACCACGCTCTGAGCCGCATCAAAGATGCCCATGACTATAGTCCAGGTGTTGGTCACGATTAAAATAGCGCAGGCAGACTTGAACATCCACTTGAAAAGGACCACAGTCTCAATCTCGTGGAAGTTGTTGTGGTCGGTGATGATCTGTATAAGCTCCAAGGTCATGACGATGGCGAGGATGACGCCCGCGATGGGCAAAATGACCGTCTCGGACAGCGTTTGTATCATGCTGAAAATGTCCGCATTCCAGCCCTGCGGCGTCTGGCCTATCTGGCCGGAGATACCCGCAACGTTTTCGTTGATATTGTCAAAAAGGCCAGTGAGGTTGGACACGATACCGCCGGCGAGTATCTCTTTAATCCATTCGGTCAGCGCGTTTTTGAGAAATTCTATGCGCCGTCACCTCCGGCCCCGCGCTTTAACGCGCGGGGCGAGTTTTTAGCTTCCATCAGCCGAACAAGCCCGAGAGCAGCGGTACAAGCGTCATGCCGATGAGCGCCACGCCGCCGCCCGCAACCAGTTGCTTCATGCCCTGGCTGCGAGCGCCGGGGTTGTCCTGACCGTATCCTTCCAGCAGGTTTATAACGCCCCAGATGCCCAGACCGGCACCCAAGGCAATAACCAGCGTCTGCAATACTTCTATCGCACTGTTGAAAAACTCCATCTTAAAACCCGGAGCCACGCCGCACCGTAGTGCAGGCCGCAGGCCCAGCCCCGGCCTCCTTTCACTTTTTATTAAATGAAAGCAGCCGTTACTTCTTGGGCTTCCTGGGTTTCGTCAGGTGTCGTCGGTTAATTCTTCGTCGTCTAAATCCATATCGTCTATCTCGTAGACGTCGTACTCCTCGTCGGCTTTCAGCTTGAGCTTGCGGCTCATGTAAGCCTCAACATCAAAGGTGTTCTTTGGGTTGGCGTCGGAGAGGTACTTGTAGTTGGGGTGCTTCGTAATGTCGTACTTGTCTGAGTAGAACGGACGCAACCCGCGTATCTGCAAGATGCACTTGTTGCCGTCCATCGTTGCAAGGTCATCCACACTCATGAGCTCTCGGCCGAGCTTCTGGTAGTTGAGGCTGTGGGACTGCTCCCGGCCGCGACTCTCACCCGTGTTGTATGTGTCGATGGTTTCGCGGCCGAGGGACTGGCTGAGCTCCTTGAGCGTGGACGGCTCTTTGCCTCCGAGGAACAGGTAGCTGTCACAGTTGCCGATGATGGTATCCGCGTTGTCCTTGTACAGCGCCTTTAGCTGCGATTGCGCTTGAAGCACCAAACAGGCCGAGATCTCGCGGCTTCGGATGGTCGCCATAAGCTTCTCAAGGTTGGGAATTTGGCCAATGTTCGCGCACTCATCTATGAGGCAGCGAACGTGGACAGGCAATCTGCCGCCGTACACATCGTCGGCTTTCTCGCAGAGCAGGTTGAAAAGCTGGCTGTATACCATAGAAATGAGGAAGTTAAAGGTGCTGTCAGTGTCGGACATGATTAGGAACAGCGCGGTCTTTTTGTCCCCGATGGTGTCCAGTGAAAGCTCATCGTAGGACGTGACTTCTCTAAGCTCAGCGATGTCAAAGGGAGACAGACGCGCACCGCAGCTCACGAGTATGCTTTTGGCGGTTTTGCCCGCCGCCAACTTAAACTTGGCATATTGACGGGTTGCAAAGTGTCCGGGCTTGCGGCGCTCCAAGTCATCCATGAGCAGGTCAACTCGGTTTTTGAACTCCTCATCGTCCTCGCGTACCTCCATGCTGTTGAGCATCTCCAGCATCGTGCCGAAGTTCTGCTCGGCGGGCGGGGCTTCGTAGTGGATGTAGCCGATGAGCGCCGTGTACAGCAGCTTCTCGGCGTTAGTCCAGAACTCGTCGCCGGACTTGCCCTGCCCGGTGGTGTTGGTGATGAGGCAAGTGACCAGCTTCAAAATGTCTTTTTCCGAATGGATGTACGTGAACGGATTATATCTCATGGACTTCTTAAAGTTGATGGTGTTCAGCACCCGAATCTCGTACCCGGCACGCTCCAGGAGCCGCCCCGTCTCCAGTACCAACTGTCCCTTGGGGTCGGTCACGACGTATGAACTGTGGAGCTGCATGATGTTTGGCTTGATGAAAAACCTCGTCTTACCGCTGCCCGAGCCGCCGACGATCAGGACGTTTTTGTTCCGCGCGGTCTTGGGGTCTTTGGGTCGGCTGTTCATTGTGAGCCTTTCCGTCTGCGTGAGGATGATGTTGTTTTTGAACACGGGATCGACGTAAGGCCGTATATCTTCGGCTGTGCCCCAACGTGCCGCCCCGTATTCGTATCCGTGGCGGTATTTCTTCGCGTTCTTGCCCTTCATGTACACGGCAAAACGCAGGAGCAGGCCACAAATGAGCCCGACGCAGAGGTCGAGGGCGTGAAGGCTCGGCATCGGATTGCCGAACGCGGCGGGTAGAGTACCGAACAGGCTGAGTATCTTGTCCGAAGCGTCGCTGCCCGAGGCCATGCGCCACGCCTCGCCTAAGTTGGTGCAGACAAGGCCGAGCACGGCATAGGGCAAGTTGGTAATAATGAGCTTCTTAATGTTCATCGCTCAAGCTCTTTGTGGCGCTCTTTTGGAGCGCCCACTACCGGCACAATATCCCGCAGCTTTTGCAGCAGCGACGGGCGCTCACTTTTGCGCTCTTTGGCACTCGAAAACTCCCTGAGCGCCGCCATGATCGCGTCGGCGTCGCGGCCTTTGAAGAACACGAGGAAACGAGGAGTGTCTGCCGTCACGTCTTTTCTGACGGCGTAGTCTACGCCGTACTTGCGCGCGATGCGCTCAAACTGGCGCAGATTGGCGTCGTCAATCTCCATCGTGTTCACGCCCTGACCCTGCCGCGTGAGCTGCTTTACAGACTGCTTGCCCTTGGGATGCACGTTTACCTTCTTAGCCTTTTGGTTGCGGCAAAAAGCCACGAACTTGGAGACGGCATTCTTAAGCACCCGCCCCGAGAACTTCGTGCCGTTAATGACCAGTGTCAGTGTCCGCTGCTCAACCTCCTCCTGCATTTAGTCACCTCCATGTCAGCGCTCCTGAGCTGGCTGCTTGTGCGTACTCTCGCGCGGCTTATCCTGCACAGCGACGAGGTTGCCGCCAACGATGAGGAACTTCTCCGGCCAGCGGAATTTTTCAAGGTACTTGGCCTGCAAGTCTTTTGGCAGGGAGCAGAAGTTATCCTCACCGAGGCCGCAGATAAAGAACGAGCCAGCAATGGCGTCGTAGATTTTGCCGTCCTCGCCGCGCAGCGCGCGGTTCAGCGGCATCTGCATAATTTTGCCCTCGTCGTTACAGACGAGGGCGACGGGGTCGTCGAAAGGGTAAGTGGCTTCAATATAGCCGCCGACTGCGGCCTGCAAGGACTTGAGGTCGTTGCCGATCTCGGCAATCCGTGCCTCCTTGCCCGGCTCGACAAGCAGCACATCCATCAGGCCACTTCCTCCACGACGAACACGACCGTGAGCACCTGTTCGTCGATGCCAACGGAAGTAGCTGAGACATTGGCGTCGTAGTCCAGCGGGAGGGTGCTGCCCGCGTCAATCTTCCAGTCGCCGGTGAGGGCGAGGGATTCGCTCTCGCCCTCGGCAGTAGAACAAACATTGCCAATTGCAAAGCCTATGAGCTTGGAATCCACCTTTGCCGCCGCCATGTTGTACTCAAACGGCACGAGCGTCCAGCCGTTCTCAGTGCGGAGACTTATGCCGGTCACGCGCACGTCACAGGTGGAGTTGTTGGCAATAGCCGCGTCAGTGCTGGACGTGACCACGCCGTCCTCCGTGACGGCGAGGGGTAGACTCGCAGGAACCGTGACCGAGAACACCTTAGTGAGCGTCCAGTGAGCATAGAGGGTGTGCGCGGTCTTGTCGCTGACCTCAGTGCCGGCCTCGACCAGCTCGCCGCCGTCTTTCTCGGTGTACCAGCCGTCGAAGGTGTATCCCTCGCGGGTCGGCTCTGGCAGCTCGCCGTAAGTGTTACCGAAAATGACGGTTACGCTTTCATCCTCAAGCACGCCGCCGCAGGCGTCGAGCGTCACATCTACATAGACGGTCAGCTCCTTGGAGCAGCCGTCGCATTTGCCATCCCCGTTCGTATCCGCGTGGTCGGCGTACTCGTAGGTCGAGTAACCGCAGGAGCAGGACTTGGTGCGGCGGTGCTGCGTGTCGGAGTAATTCTGCCAGCTACCATAGGTGAAGCTATGGCTGGCATACTCGTAGGTGCTGTACCCGCAGGTGTTACACGTTTTCGTGCGGCGATGCTGCGTGTCGGAGCTGTTTGTCCAGCTTCCGTAGCTGTACGAGTGGTTTGCGTAGTCATAGCTGCTGTATCCGCAGTCGCGGCAAGTTTTGGTTCTCCTGTGCTGAGTGCCGTTGTAGTTCTGCCAGCTTCCATAGCTGAAGCTGTGGCTTTCGTAAGTGGCACTGCCTACGTTGCTGTCGCAGGTGGAGCAGTAGTCCACGACGCGGTGCTGGGTAGAGGTGTACTGCTCGTATTCCTCGCGAGTGTCGTGCCAGTCGTATTCATATTCGCCCTCGCCGCAGTCACGGCAGTAGGCGTAGCGGCGGTGCTCGCTGCGGTTGTAATACTCCCAGTCGTCATATACGGTTATACCGTGGCTGACACCGTAGTCCACAAGGTCGCCACAGTCTTCGCAATACTCATACCAGTAGCAGCCGTCCCATTCGCGGTACGTCCAGTCGTGGTAGCAGTAATCCGGCTCCCAGCCGCCACCGCCGCCACTCTTAGTGTAGCCGCAGAGCGTGCAGGTGTTGCCGGAGAAAGTGTGCGAGCCTTCAAGGACTACGCCACCGCCAATGCCGCAGCCGGTGCAGTAGACGCCGTAAAAGTGGGTGTCTTCGTCATTGGGACGGTAGTTGTAATATGCGTAGGAGCAGTACCCGGAACAGGTGCAGCCCGCCAGGCCGCAGTCCGAAGTGTCCGCAAACGCGCTCGGCACGAGCGTGAGCGCGAGCACAAAGACGAGCAGCAGGGATACTAAACGTTTTTTCATAAGATTCTTCCTCCTAATTAGACGATGGAGATAGTGAACACGACGTTGAGCGCATTCACATTCTCACTGTTCGGTGCATCGGCGCTTATCTTGGCAAAGTATTCGAGCGCCATGTCGCTCTGGGGCTGAATGACCGGGAAGCCCGTGCTGTTGATGGCGAGCTTTCCCGCGCCGGTGGTGGCGCAGCCGTTTATCTTGAGCGCCACGCGATGTGCGCCCGAGAAGCTGTTGTAGTCGCCGACCTTGTACGCGCCGTCCGTGACCTCAACGCCGGTAACTCGCACCGCGCCGTTCGTCGAGTTGTTCGTGACCTTCACGTTGTCCGCAGTTACCACGGTGCCGTTTATGACGTGGATGGGCAGCGACGCGGGGACGGTGACGTTCACCGCGCGGTACTCATTGTCCACCGTGAGCGTGACCGGCACCGTCGCCGTGGTGCTCGTGTCAGCGAGCGCGCCGAGCGAGAGGCAGAGCGCGAGGGCGAGAGCCAGCGCGCCTATGCGTTTAGCTTTCAAGTTTTAACCTCCCTCCTAAGAGTTTGGGGCGGCTTGAGCCGCCCCGGACTTGTATGTATCACTCAGTCACGTCGTCCCACTCGATGACGAACACGACGTTGGCAACATTCGCATTCTCAACGACGTTGGAAAGCGGGGTGACGATGGCAGAGTACGCCACGCTCACGCTGTTGCGGGTGCTGTCGCCGACGCCGGTCATGTAGCAGCCGTCAATCGGCGCGGTGATGAGGCTCTGAGTGGCCTCGTTGCTGGCAGTGGCGACCTGATCGCCGCCGCCGATGCTCATCGCAAAGCCGAGCTTGTTGGAGTCCACCTTCTCACCGGCAAGGCTGGACTTGTCGCCGAAAGCGGTGAGGTTCCAGCCCTCGGCAGCGCTGATGCTCACGCTGCGGACGCGGACCGCGCCGTAGCTGTTGTTGGTTATTTTGCAGTCGCTGGCGGTGACAACCGTGCCGTCATCGCTCATGGCCATCGGGAGGGCGGTCGGCACGGTTACGCTCATGCGGGTCGGCGTAGTCTCGCCGCCGCCATCACCGCCGCCGATGCCCTCGTTGGTCGTGGTCAGGTTGACGGGGCTGGTGGCACTGCCGCCGCTGGACGTGATGTCATCGGCGCAGGCACCGACGGCAAGGGTGAACACCATGCAAAGCGCAAGCAGCATGGTCACGGGTTTACGCAGAGTTTTGGTCATGTGAAATACCTCCGAAATTTAAGATTTTGCCCTTATTCAAGGACGGTGAGTTCAATTACAACGCCCGCGCTGCCGAGCTTGTCGCCGGTGTCGGGGTCAAGGTTAAAGAACATCGCGGTGCACTCGTATGTACCGGCGTCGAGGTCAACGTCGAGCTTGTCGCTCTCAATCTTCGAGCCGACCGGCACCGCCTTCGAGGTGTAGATAACCTCGCCGCTGTCATTGCGGGTTATCTCGACGCTGATGGGGTAGCGGTTTATGTCCTCGTTCACAATCATGAGGCTGCCCTCGGATTCACCGTCCGAGAACACAGGCGAGGTGTTCATGCTGATGTTAATCATGCCCTCCTCGACCTTCTCGTTGAGGCTGTCGCGGATGGCGTCGAGGTCTGCCTCGTCCCAGCCGCCAGCGGTCGCAGAGGGGTCAAACTCAATGCCGCCGGGCTCGTCAACCGGCCCGCCGCAGCTCCTGAGAAGCAGCAGGATAATGATTGCAAGCACAACGACGATAGCCGCGCCGATGCCAATTTTCTTGTACGTCTCTTTCTTCGAGTTTTTGTTTTTCACTTTTCAAACCTCCTGAAATTTTGTCCAGAGTGCGGGCCGCTGACTAAGGTGGAACCACCAGTTGGCGCAAATGGATTCTTACGTCGCATCACCTCCTTTGCCGTACAGGTCATGTTGGACTTGCGCCATCGTGCCGCTATTTGCCGAGAAGTACGAATTGTATAGCGTGGTCAACAGGTAGGCACGGATGTTGCGCACCTCCGTCGTGTTTCTGCGGAAACACCAGAGGACATATTCAAGGTGCTTCCTCTCGAGCTTGAGCAGCCGCGACTTGACCACGGCGGCGGGTCTGTCCTCCTTGCCGACGCGGATGTACTCACGCGTGGAACAGACGGTTTCAACCATCAGCTCAACGATGTCGTCAATGATTCCCGCGTCAACAACGCTCTGCTCGCGGACGTAGTCCGATTCGAGATTCTCAGTAATAATCTCACGCCAAATCTCTTCATCTTCGATTCGCTTCGGCGGCTCGGAATGAATGGAATCGATACTTGCTTGAGTGGTTTCTTGATTATTTCTTTTCTTGTTTATATCTTTATTTAATTCCGTCGGGTTTTCCGAAAGCGGCTCATCCGTTTCCGGGTTTTCCGGTTCTGGATAAGCCGTAACAGGCTCAGCCGAATCTGGCTCTGACGTTACCGGGTACTCATAGATGATGTACTCCACGTCGGTAAAGCGCCCAAACCTGTCGCGGGTCTTGCGCCGCACGAGGTATCCGTGTCGCTCCAGCTCAGTAAGCCCGGAGGCAATGGCGTCCCGACCCTCGAGCAGGATGGTCTGGAGCCCGTTGAGGGTGTAGTCCCACCCATCGGGCTTCGAGAGCATCGTTATAAGCAGCCCCTTGGCCTTGAGGCTCATGGTCTTGTCTCGCAGCAGGCCGTTGCGGACTATGGTGAAGTCGCTGCGCTTTTCTATCCTGAAAATCTCAGACATTTATCTTCGTCTCCTTCGCCGCCCGCGCGGACGGCGCGAGCCTCAGTATGTAATTTCGGTGCCGCCGAGCTTCAGCACGTCGGGGCCGTAGTTGGCTATGAGCAAGGCGTGGATGATGAGCCGAAACTCCTCATCGTCAACAATCTCAGCATCGGCAAGGTCATAGAGCGTCAGGCCCAGCCCGCCGCACATGAGCGCCTTTGCCGCCTGGATGAGCGTATAGTCGTGCTCCGAAACACCGCGCATGACTATGAACACCGGTTCAAAACCGCCCGGCATACAGGCGTTCCACGCCCGTTTGAGCAGCCCACGGTTGGAGCCGAACAGGTAAAGAGAAGCAAAAAAGCGTGGATTTCTCCACGCTTGGTATCCCACGCTTCGCAGCAGCAGGCGGGTATTAAATTCGTGCTCGGCGCTGAGCCAAAACGAACCGCGAAAGTGCAGCACAAGCTGCCCGAGCCGTTGGATAAGCGCCTCGTTCTCGACGCCTCCGAACAGCCCGCGCACGGCAGAAGCATAACTGACCACGCCCGCCTCAATGCGCTCGGCGAGCCACGGACAGCCAGATTCACGGCATCGCCGCCTGCGGCTGTTGACGCAGTATTCGCAGGCTACGTCAGCAGGTTTGTAATGGTACAATCATAGATCGCCCCCTCCAATTAAAAATGCCGGGATGGAACCCGGCTTGTAGTATGGTATTTAATTAGCGTTCAGCCTCCCGTCGGCGCTTCTGCTGCTTCTGCCACTGTTCCAGCAGACGGATAATAGTTTCTTCCATACGCTTCGGCGTGTACGAGGCAGGGAAATACTTGCGTAACGTTTCGCTTTTGAGCGTGACGCGCTCAACCTCTTTTTTCTCCTCAGACATGATAGCGCGCATCACGGCGGCGTTCAGCTCACCGCGCTGGCTGAACTGTTTCAGCCGTTGAGCCTGTGACAGCGACGGCGTAGCCTGCTCGCTGTCCATCGCGTCGAGTAGCATAGTCTGCTCGTCCTTGGTGAGAAACGACAGCTCATAGGCAGGGTTGAACGCAATCTTGCGCTCATCCACCATGTCCAGCAGAGGCGGGATTAGCTCGGTGAGACGGATGTAGCGTTGGACTTGAACCCCGCTACTCTCACCAGATTCTTGAGCAACAATGTCCCTTGCTCTTAACTTCGGTTCAAGTTGAACCGAAGTTAAGTCTTTCCTTTGACCTTGATGCTGTATTGCTTCCAGCTTTAGCTTATACGCAAACGCCCTCTCACTCGGCAACAAGTCCTCGCGCTGCAAATTGCTGTCCACGACGAGGATCGCAGCCGCGTCATCATCCAGCTCGCGCACGATAACCGGCATCGTCTCCAGCCCAGCGAGCTCGCAAGCCCGCTTACGCCGGTGACCTGAAACAAGCTCGTAGCCACCGTCTGGCATAGGTCGAGCGATTGCGGGAGAAAGCACGCCGTACTGCTTCACGCTCTCAACCATGTCCCGCATCGCCTCATCGTCTCGTACCTTGTACGGGTGCCTGCTGAACGGCTGCAAGACGGAAAGCTGCAAGTCGCTTATCTGCCCGGAGGCAGAAGTGTTTTCACCGACGGCAACCGCCTCCTTTTCCCCAATGTTCTGAAATTCCTCCCACCGCGAAACGAGAAAATCCGCAAGTGAGGCTTTAGGGATATGGTTTTTGCCGCCCGCATAGATGTTCTCAATGTAATTCAAGCGGCACCACTTGGTCACGGTCGAGGAACGTCGCCCCGTAAGCTCGCTGACCTGAGCGACGCTCAGCACATCGGGGTATAGCGCAAGAGCTGCGCGAATTTTCTCGACTGCCGTTTCATCCGCAGCGGGCCTCGGAGCGCTGTCGCGGCGTTGCAGGTAATCCACCACGTCGGCTGTAGCTATGAGGAAACGATGCGTCTTTCTGCCGCTGTCTATGCAGGGGATTTCCCCGCTTTCAAGGAGGTTCTGCGCAGACTTCTTGCTTATGTGGCATATCTGGTAGAGCTGCTCCTTGGTGATGTATTCGGGGTATTCGTCGAGTATCTGCTGATAAGAATTAGAACTGGCCATGTCAGAACCTCCGTATTATTCTGCCGTCAACGGCGGGTAATACGAACTCTAAGCAGGGCCAGTTCTCTCCTAACTCTCTCCGATGTCTCTCCAAACAGAAAAATCGGCTGCATTTTATTTACATCCCGATTGCCCAGCAATGACGCCGAAAAACGGTTGCAATGCCTGAAAAATCAGGAGTTTTTACCTGTTGTAGTTTCCTCTGCATTCTGGTAAATTCCAGCACGCTCCAATAGAGCTGAATGACTCGAAATCAGGTAGTCGCGCAAGCGGCTCGTGGGTTCGAATCCCACCCTATCCGCCACATTGCCGGAGCAAAGTTCGCTTTGCTCCGGCTTTTTGCTGTGCAAAAGCATAGCAAAATAAGAACGAAGCATGATGCCGCAATCTTCTTAACCGGAGTCGAGCAGGAAGCGAATGTCGTGACTGCAAACTATTCGCCGGACTGGGCAATCGCCTTCTATGAAGGTACGGTCAAACACATTTTCTTCATAGCCGAAACGAAAGGCACAATGGAAAGTCTTGAGCTGCGTCCTATTGAGCAGGCGAAAATCTCTTGCGCCAAGAAGCTGTTCAACGAGATGTCCACAAGCAATGTGGTGTACCACGATGTAGACAGCTACCAGAGTTTGCTGAACATCATGAATTCGTTATAAAAAAGGCAGGGACACACAAGCAAGGGTGTGTCCCTGTTTTATGACATTATTCCGAATCTAGATTGACATAGTTCCGATAATACAACGACATTATTCTTGTGTTTTTTGATATTGTTCCGAAGATTGTTCTTTTTCGCCCGGCCGAAGGTGCGTGATGCTCTCGTCCGGGCTCACAAATCAATCAACAAACTGGCGCTTGTACCGGAAAGCTTCTGAAACCTTGCCCTGTTCTTATCTGGGCCGTAAAGTTGTGCGTGTTGGAGCTTTAATCGCTGAAAATAGCGGGGGAAATCGCAGAAATCTGCGTTTTCTCCCGCCATATCATTCAGTTAATTTGCAAAATAATTTTTGGCAGTCCCTATCCATACCTCCGCAGTATACCGGCTCAAAAAGGACAGCTTCTCTGTGAGGGTATTGCGGAGTCAGCGTTTTTCGCCCTCTTTTGCCGCCTTCTCGATGCTGCGAATGGTCTGC
>ERZ857785.258-NODE-258-length-76286-cov-6.624182_pt1 | contig 76286 bp, 102 predicted proteins | sample MGYA00519763_ERZ857785 | MGnify/ENA primary metagenome ERZ857785 (study PRJEB31778, sample SAMEA3449365) | human gut metagenome | biome: human gut; feature: human-associated habitat; material: faeces | place: United Kingdom | collected 2010/2012 ...
GCCGGAGGAAATCTCCGACTTTAAATACGTATGCTTTCTACATATAATATCAATTTTCTACATCTCTGAATCTTGCACCGAAAAAGAAATGAATTTTATTTTTCGGAATTTCCACAACGTCAAACCATGCCGGACACATTGCAAGGCGTTTATATTCGCTAGGCGTGTATAACTCATTTGCTATCAAAATACCATTCGGAACGCCCTGGTGGTGATTATTCCATGTATACCGGGTTTTATTATCGTATTGTGGTTTCACTTTGTAATATTTCATGATCTTCTATCTCTCTTTCCGGCATCTTCTGCCCTAAAAACTTTTTTAATGAAACTTTGTAGTAGCTCATCTCAATTCTCCTTTGCAAGGTTGATCTGTGTCCAGCCGAAGCGGTCGCAGTAGTAATACCGTGTCTCATCTTCCCTGGTAATAACTACAATGTCACTGATGGACAGTGAATGCCCGGTAAAATCAGATGGACAATTGACGTTGAATAAAACAAACAGATCTTCCAACACCTGATAGTCATTCGTGATGCAGGCTTCTGAATGCTGGCGACTTATGATTTTTTCTGCTATTTCCCCAGAATACACCAATCGGTAATCATTTAGTGAAAATAGTTTTTCTGCTTTTTCCCATCCTCGGAATGCATAAGCTGTTTCTGGATTTGTCTGGTAGATATGGTACTGACTCATTTTGTATTCCTCCTAATATCCCATTAAGTAACCACGCGCTTCGTCGTATAAGAATTTTCTTTTTTCAAATGCGATCGAAGATACATCTGGTGCTTTTGCTTCCATCCCCAAATACTTTCCAAGGTTTTGTTCTTCCAAAAAAGCACATGCTTCATTAAAAGAACACTCTGATAGAATCATCTCCAGCCCAGTTATTTGGTCTTTACAAGATACTCTGAATTTTTTCATAATTTTCTCCTTTTTTATATTATCTCTTTTATTAATTTTTTAAAATTCAACCACACAAAACGGAATATAAGTACACACATTTCCCTTAGATTGAAGCCATTTACAGGTTTCATCTACAAGGTAATCTGTATCTGCATCTTCCGTTTTTCGTTTTAGAGTTTGAATGTGATCCAAGATGGAAGGATAATCAAAATCAGATCCAGTAACCTGAATAATGATCTGTGCATAATCCCTATTTCCGTCTACATTAAGTTCGTTAAAGCTAAAAACTTCTGTTTTCATGTTTTCTCCTTCCTTAAAGCATAGTATTTAATTTTCGCTTTCTCTAAATCGTCATTATTTGTTTACACGTTAAATATGAAGGATAGGAGATATAATAAAAAAAAAGAAATAGCAATTATTTCGATTGCTATCTCAAATTGAATGCTTCTGCGAAATATTCCGTTTGACTAGAACGCCCATAAGATCCAGAGTCATAATCTGAGAAAAAGGAAGTATATTTTCCACGTTCTGACAAATAAATCTTACGAAACTCTGTACTTTCTTCGTAATATCTTCTCATTATAAATATGAGAGATTTCGGAGAAAAAAACTTTTCACATATAAGAAAACCGGATTCATCCCACTGCCTACAGAGGCAGGGGAATTCTCCGGAATTTTGTTAAAGCTTTACACATTGCAATCTCAAGATTGGTTTTCCATTCAGGATCAGTAGGATCAATTTCATAATGACAAAATTCATCATGATCTGTTTCAAAATCGTCACCTGCTTTATTCATATCCATCCGGTAAATTGCACTGTAGTTTTCACCGTTTTCAATAATGCAGAATTCAAATTCTACACCAATATCATTAAACCATATATACGCAGCTCCTGGAAGAGTTACTTCTCCAGAAAGCATTTCCTCTGAAATATTACATTCAAATTCATATTCTGGGTCAGTCATAAGGTTTACAACATCGCTATTTCCTCTTTCATGGGACATATACCAACTGATCTCCCGATTCGCAACAAGCTTTTGATCTTTTTTTAAACCATAATTGATCACAATTTTATCGGTTGTCACACGCTCCTTAAAATTATGTTTTTGAAGATAATCCAGTAGAGAATCATATGTCCATTTTGAAAAAACATTGCAAATTTCGTCTTTTTTCTCTGAGAAAAGTTTCAATCTGATCTCAAACTGATCGGCAACAAAATCAATGGCATCTTTTTTCTTTTCAAATGAAAAAGTGTGTTTGTTATACTGGCTACTTTGAACGATTACATAATACATATCGGTTCTCCTTTTCTCTATGTCGTCATTTCTATTTACATATTAGATATGAGAGATGGAAAGAAAAATAAAAAAAAGGAGACCATTACGATCCCCTTGAAATTTAACTATACAATTAATTCTAATTTTTCTCCAAATACGCCTCCATGAGGAAATTTGCCAAGTTCTTCATTCTGACTGATTCGGTACCAGTCTATTCGATCTTTGAAACACCTTGTTAGAAATTCTGAGAAATTCCCATGAAAATCATCCTCAAAATCGGATAAATCAGGTTCTGCAACTGTTCCAGAAATATATGTTGCTCCATATCCATCTACAAATTTTTGAATATTTGTCAGATAAACAACATCGTCTCCATTGATCGTTTTTACAAGTTTCGCATAAATTTCCAGCAGCTCTGCTTTCTTCGCATGAACAGGAAATTCGAAATGTAACAGATTTAACTCGACATCATCGCATGTATAATTATGCAATACAGTTTCAAAAATTTTTTCATACGTATTAACAAGATTCATTCTTCTTCTCTCCTTTTGTATTTGTATTCCATAAATTCTTTGACTTCTTCTTCCGTCATAAGTGTAGCAATTTCAGATAATTCTTGAATGTTCTCCTTTGTAATGTCGATCATTCTTTTAGAGATGCGTTTATTTGGAAACATCCATTCTTTCCCGATATCCCATAACATATATTCTGAAGGATCACGCAAAGCATTATTTCTTGTTAACAATGCATATTTAATCGTCCCGTCACGTTTCACATCAATAAATGCTTTCCCGTCATTATTATCTTGCCCATGGAACATGAAATCATTTAATGACATATTCCAGTCACATTCCTCATATTCTTTCAAAATATTAGAAGTAATAACAACATCACACATATCGAAATTTGTATCCAGAATACGGATCAGCTTTTTCCGATTCCAAGACAGATATTGTCCAGGATCTGAATTTGTTATTTCCAAATGTCTTTTGATCCAATCGATCGTATGATAAACTCTACTGATCATTCTTTCTCCATAATTCCAATTGAAATATCTTGCGACAATCTCTTTTTCTCCAAGTTCCTTTTCAAATCTTACGAAAATCTGTGATCTCTGTCCCATAATTTTTCTCCTTTTCTTAAATTTCAACAACTTCCCATGTCCAGCAGCAATCTGCTGCATGATCTGTCACAATTCCTTTCGTTTCATCGATATCAAAGTCTATGTCATCCATAGAATTCCCACTATTAGCGATTTCTTCATCATATGTGTTTTTTACATCCATTTCCATACATGCAAAAGCCTCATCCTGTGAATGAAATTGATAGACTCCAGCTAATTTTTTCTCATGAACCGCATAACAAATTACTAAAAACATATTTCTTTCTCCCTTACAATTCAAAACTTACAGCATTACACTCAGCAGCCTCTGCTTCTGTTAAAAATTCCCATACTTCTTCAGGAACCATTGCTTTTGTGGCTGATGAAAGATCATCATGAATATAGATCTCTACTTCTTTATGGGTCCCCAAGCAGATCTGAATACATGGGATATTGGATTCCTGATTTAATACCTGACGATACAGCCAGGTTAATGCTTCTGCAGACATATCTGCTTCTTTTTCCGTGTCAACATGGTAAACTACTGATCTTGAAATCATAATTGTTCTCCTTTCTTTCTCTAATTCGTCATAATCATTTACATTACAAATATGAGATTTTCAGAGAAAAATAAAAAACAGGAAGCGGACTCCCTGCTTTTGCAATTTAAGATTTACTTTTCTTTTTGGTACCATTTTTTGCCATAAATGCTCATCATTTGTAGATCTCCCTCAAAATTCTTTGAAATATAATGCAAAAAACTATATAAGAAATATAAGATTTCTTCTTGCATAATTGATGTGTCTTTCATATATTCATGAAGAAAATAACTTCCAATGCTATTATCGACATCAACTTCGTCATTACAATATTTCAAAAAGAATTTCGCATCCGACAATCGAATCCATTTAGATTTTTCAACAGTGTGCGTTATTCGGCCTTGTTTTTGTAAATCTAAACATGAATCATATCGAATTGTATAAGCTGCAATATTACATAAGGAGTTCATAACAATGTCGTTTTTCTCTGCATATGATACGAAATCCATCGATGGTTTATTAATCCCATGTTTCAGCATTTGAACAAAGAATATATGCAACATTTGTGCTCTCTCTATGATTGGCGTAGTATCTGTTTTCAAAATATCATATAAATCTTCTTCTAATTGTGTCATGATCGAAATCACCCTTTCTCAAATTCGTCATCTAGTTACGGATTAAATATGACAGATGAGAAAAAAGATAAAGATTACATATGAGAAAAAGAGACCTGCTTGTGCAAGTCTCATTCTTCTGTTGCGTAAACATAAGTACGATTTCCGTTTCTTTCATAGCTGCATGTTACGAAAGTATATAAATGCTTTTTGATCTTTCTGCTTGGAATCGTGCTTTTTGCAAGAATTCTTTGATAAAATCGTTGCTGGTCCTTTTGATTGCCAAAGTCAATAGGAACACTTGTTGCTGGGCCAGCATAAGCAGACACGACGTTTAATTTTCTTGTTTCTCTTGGCAGATATAAGATGATTCTACGATGTTTTTTTACAAAAGAATCTTCTCTGAATTTTACCAATTGAGCAAACATTGTTCCATTTCGCATATGATGCCCATAGATCACGCTATTATCTGAAGAAAAATCCTGATGACAATGACTATCTAAGAAAATGCATCCAGCGAAATTATAATTTTTCCGAAAGGTATGATGCATATATTCTTCATTATTTTTTCCTTGTACAACTGGATAATCGATATTCGTTCCAGGAACTTCAATCCATGCAACAATATCTGGATTGATCTTATGCAATCTTTCAAAATCAATACTTCTTTCTTTTTTCTTCTTCATTTTTTTGATCTTTTGGTATTCATGATCGGCTTTCTGATATTCCACATGTAAATTCCAAGCTTTACGACCAAAAAATATGGCAACTATAAAGCATGCGATCATCCCGATCGTAGGGATTATCTTTTTCATTCAAAAGCACCTCCTCATATCAAATATGAGAGATATTATCTGAAAAATTGTTCTTTCATTTTGGCTTTCCAAAAGATCCACTTCATCTTTAGCCGAAATTTTAAACTCGGTTTCCATTCTGCTTTGGTCTCATTTTGTTCAATCTCTTTTAATTCATTTTGAATCCAAAGTTTTGCAGCTTTTTTCATTTCATCATTCATGATTTGTACTCCTTTTTTGCATATATTTTCCGTTACATTGTATAAAGCATTCAAATTACGAAAAGGGGAAGAAAAAAAATAAATTTTTTTCGAAAATACGTTCTGATTATTGACTTATAAAACCAAGATATAGTAATATAGTCATGTAGAGGTTTTATACTTCTTATAATATTACCATGTATCTTAATTTTTTGAAGCAGCTATGATCTCCCCATTTTGTAGCTGCTTTCAATTTTATAGGTACATTTTTTCAGAAAGGCGTGGAGAAAATTTATGTTCAAAATTAAAATTAAAATTCAAGGAGAAAAATTACTTTTTGAAAACTTTCCATTTAAAACAAAAGAAGTCGGAATATCTTTCTTGTATTCTGGAATTTCTATTTGGGATAATCCTGATAAAGGGCAGATGAAAATAATGGTAAAAGATGGGATTTGTACAAATCAAAAAGTAGCGGATATGATACTCGGATATACGAAAGGGATTCCGGAAGCGTCATTTACTCAAACCCCAGCTGGTACCTATGTTTGTAATACTAATTCTATCACCGAGAATAACCCACTTAATTAAAATTTCACATCGCACACAAAAAAAAAAGAGAGCCGCATCATTTTTGCGAGTCTCTTTTTCTTTAAAATGATCGATATGCTCCAACAACTTTTCCGATAATTGATACATCTGATACAATAATTGGATCCATAGTATCATTTTCTGGTTGTAAACGATAATAACCATTTTCTTTATAAAATCGTTTCACGGTCGCTGAATCTCCTAATAAGGCCACTACAATATCTCCATTTTCAGCAGTGGTAGTCTGCTCAACCAACACCATATCACCATCAAATATTCCAGCTTTGATCATGCTTTCGCCATGAACTCGTAGCATAAAATGAGGGATGTCATGACATCGGATCGCAGGAACTGGAAAGTAGTCCTCTATATTTTGTACTGCAAGAATTGGCTCTCCTGCTGTTACTGTTCCGATGATCGGGACAAAATCAACCTTATGGCCTAAATCTTTCATAACCCTTGCCTTATTATTGATGTCATCAATTACTTCAATTGTCCTTGGTTTTGTCGGATCTTTTTTGATATATCCTTTTCTTTCCAAACTTTCAATATGAGCATGAACAGACGCGGGAGAGCTTAAACCAATGGCTTCTCCAATTTCTCTTACAGATGGTGGATACCCTTGTTCTGCTACTTTTTCCCGAATAAAATCGTATGTTCGTTGTTGTTGTTTTGTTAATTTTTCTCTTTGTTCTGGCATCTTCGATACCTCCGTGATTCTAATATTTTCTCCAAACTTCAAAAGACTCTCTACCCAACTTTAATCATATCATCAATTTCTACATCTGCCTGTGTTATGATATCTCCTGTCTCTTCATTATGAAACAAGAAAAATGCATGTCCTCCATCTTCAGATACATTCAAGATCTGATATTTTGTAGGAAATGAAGCATCAAAAAGTGTCACCTGCACCTGGTCTCCTTCTTTAAAAATGCCACACTCTGTATTATATTCTTTCTTTTCTCGATCAATATCATATACTCTCATTATTGTCCTCCTAATCTGTCATATAAGTTTTGAGCGGGAAAACTCACAGGCTTGCCTGTGGGCATTAATAAGTGATATCTCATACAAATTTTTTATCATAATTCGTTTATTATCCATAAAGATGATTTCTTTTTTATTTTGATCGATCCATTTGACCTTTCCATTGTATACCTCATATATTCCTCCGGCTTTACGAAGATCTGAAACGAAATATGTGACATCTATCGTAGGATGATTTGATATATTTGCAAAGATCCATTGCAGATGCTGATCAATCTGCTCTTTTTGTGCTTCAGTCAGAATTCTTTTCGGTTCTACAATCCTACGCACTTCTTCATATCTTTCCTTTTGTCCTCTCAATGCTGCAAATGGAGCAAACTGTGCTGCTCTACTTTGCATGGACATTTGCGGATGTCTTTTTGATACATGATGAGGCAGATCTATGATATCGTCATATTTGCCCATAAACTTCTCCCTCCCGAACATATATTCTATTTTGATTATAACATCTTCCCTCTTTAATTGCAAATGAAAAACTCTGGCAGTTTCTTCCACCAGAGTCTGTTCTTTATAATTCAACATCTGAAATATCGATATCTTCAATTTCTACGCATCTTCATGTACATCGTCTTTATGTATGAACATTGGAGCCATCCATTTTAGTTCCAATGTGCGATTTTCTTTGTTATCTGATCCAATCCAGTAATGGTGCCAATGTGCTTTTCGAAGATGTGGCCGTTTTGGAGTTCCATTTGTTTTGGATCTTTTTGGATTATTTGTTATGTTTGTTTCATTTTTCTTCTTTACTTCTTCTTCAAAATCAAGTGTTTTATAAAATTTACGTATGAAATCTCCACTTTTTTCTCCAAAATTCCACCTCTGTACTTCACGATATTTATCTTTGATGAATTGAAATGATTTTGGTTGTCTTGTAATCTTTTTCTGCACAGGATCTTCAACCATTTCTTTATTTTTTGAACAAACATATAACACAAGCTGCAAAAGTTTACAACAAAGATCTCTCGCATAGTCTTTTGCATCATCTATTTCATATTTGTTTGTATGCAACATACGTTGATTTTCATTTGCTTTTTCAAACGATGCATTAATCCCGTCAGCGATTGTGCCACCTTCGATCAAATGAAATGGAATTGGAAAAATATCTCCATCCTTAAGTACAATTAAAAACCTTAATTCTAATTCTCCTGTATTTGTATCAGATTCAAAATGAACAAAAAATCCATCCATGTCTTCCATTGTTGTAGTTTCGATATAAACGCAGAAAAATGGAATCTTGTTAAGAATATCGATTGGGATCTTCAAATTCTGGTCAGCCTGGTTTATTAACACCTTTTCCATTGCAGGATCAAATAAGTAAACCTGTTTATGCAATCTCCATGCAGCAGTCGCCACTATTAGATCTGCTTCTAATGATGAGTTCCAAATGGCTTTCTTAGACATATCTCCATCTGCAGCAATCGCTAATCCAGCTGCAATTGGAATGTAGCAACGTTTATCCCACCAAGGCAGCGTACTATCATTCCGAAAATCTTCTACAATATTCCAACAATCTTGATATTTATTTGCAACCCGATTAACTAGTTCTAGAGGATAACATTTTTTCATAATATTTTTCTCCTAATGCACACATTTCCTACATGCTGTATATCCACGTTTGATTGCTTCAGATTTTGTGAGCTTGCTTGGATTCCTCATATTACTACATGATTTTTTATAATGATATTTTTTTCCAGTACGTGGAACCCAGACATACTTTACATTTTTATTTACCTTTGGAGCTTTTGTTGTTTTATACTTTTTCTTAGTTGATTTTGTTGTCTTTGTTACTTTCTGTCCACTGAGATGACTAGATCCATCCTTGTAGTTAATTACAATACCATTCTGTACATTGAAAACAAATACGTTGAATTTAATACCTTTTCCTTTGTCTTCAATGGATTGAGCTTCCATTTTAACGCCTCTGGCAAGCTTTTCCTTACCTTTGAATACAGGTGTTACTCGATACAACACATGATTTCCTGTTTCTTTTACATAATCAGCAACCATATTTTCAAATGGCAACATCCCGTCCACATTTAATGCCCTTGTTCCTGTGATCAGGTTCTTCTTATTCGCATTTTCTCCAGTTAACTGGTACCCAATTAGATGACAACGATTATAAAGATATTTTCCATTGACACAATCATATTTAACTGTATGCCATCCTGTTGGCTTGATCATTCCAATTGCGCCTCTTTCCGTTGTTGGCATTAGATTCCTGCCAACATTGGCAATGGCTGTTGTACATCTTCCATACTTATCGAGCTTCCCATATTTTTCATAGGATTTTCTGTTCTTAAGTTGTGTTTTTGAAAACTTAGGTCTGTTTTTGTTCTGTGCTACATAAATCTTTCCTGTATATTTTGGAATTGTTGCGGCTTTGACTTCTGTTGTTTGAGAGTTACTGATGATCGGGCTGATATTAACTCCAGTGATCATTGTAACGGATAACGCAAATGCAAGCATTATCTTTTGGATTCGTTTTTTCATATTTACACTTCCTTTCTTATGTACCATTATATATTATTTTTATATTTCAAAAAAGTATTTCTTGCATTTTCGAAAAATAGTGATATACTTAATTCATGGATTAACATCCTGGAAGACATCCTTATTACATACTATACAAGTCTTCCTATATACTCCCCTCAAGGTCTGTGTTTTATCACGGATCTTTTTATTTTTCTGATTTTTTGTTTTAACTGATGTTTTAATATCTCTTTCATCTTCTTGTAGAAATCACATTCTAACAGATCTTGTTTCATGAGATTACACTCTTTACAACAACACTGTAGATTTTTTTCATAATTTGTTCCGCCTTTTGATAATGGAACAATATGATCGATCGTCATCTCATCGAATGGGATAAATCTTCCGCAATAAACACAACGTCCTTCTGATTGGTTGTATACGCTCATCCGAGTTTCTTGAGGAAACACAATTCGTTTACTCATATCTTCACTTTGTATTTCTTTCACATGTTGAGCTGGCATTGGAATAGGATCAGAAATTACTCCTGGATTTGATTTCGGTTTTGACAGCTCTTCAATCATGAATCCACTAGTTTTCTTAGGAGCATGATCTTTTACCTTTTTGATTTTTGCCTTTGATGGAAAGATTGTTGCTTTGCCCTTATCTGTTGTTTTACCGATTCCACCGGATGGGCTTTCCACAATATAGCTAGTTGTTCCTGATGCTGTCTTTTTTAAAATATATCCTGCAAACATAATTTTCTCCTTCCTTTAAATTTCTTCTTTCTTTAAATATGAAGGATTTTCAGATTTTCAAAAATCATATATAAAAAAAGGAACCCTACAAAGGCTCCTGTTTACCATATTATTTCCAAATTACAAAATCATCCATATACTTTTGAATGAATTACTGATACTGCTGTTCCAGAAGTTTATCTTCTTCTTTGTTTTCACTGAATCTATAACTATATTGATTTTTTAATGAGTTTTATTACAATATTTCTCAATTATCTATAACATAATTGATTTAAATTACAGATTGAATGATCCCCAATTTTTCTCCACGATGACAAGCAGCAGTTAAATCTACATGGAAATATTCTGCGATCTTACGTGTTTTAATCTGATTTCCTTCTGAATACTGATTAGTAATTTTTCTGTATTCATCTTCTGGCATCATGAGCGCTAATGCGAAATCATATGCCATCCACTCTTTCTTTACATCTTCTGTACGAAAAGCATAATTTCTTTTGTATACTGTATCGTCTGTCCATTCGTTCCATAGTTTTCTATTTGTCTGATAACCCATGAAAAGAAACAAATATCCAAGTTCTCTTGCAATCAATATTGTTCTATTAGGTGAGTTTTTCACACGATCATCCACCAAAATAACAAATGCATCTTTATGCTTTTTAACATAGCAATTCTCCATTTTATGTTGTAATTCAGGTGTATTAACTACTTTTCCACCAAGCTTTTCAACAACAGCGTCTATATCTGTGATAGGGATTTTGATGTCATACAGTTTAATGATATCCTCTGTCAGATGATTGATTAAGTCTTTCGTATTCATATTCAACACTCCTTTTATTTTAAATATGAGAGAATTATAGGATGTTATTTTTCACATATCTCAGTATGTATCCCCTGTTACAAAAATCATTCTCTTACTCCTTTCCATGCACTTCTGCAAATTCAACATCTAAAATCTTATCTTTCTTTAGATAAACGGTACATAATATCTTACTTCCCTTACCGATTGCCTCATACTGTTCGGATGTGATTTGTACTACTTCTAGCTTTTTGTAATCTCCGACTTTTACTTTTGCATAATAATTTGTAATTTTTCCTCTTGTTTGTATATACTTATCTTCAACAGTTGTATACGTTTGTGTTTCAGATGTTCCAATTTTATCTTTTGCAGCTGGAATCTGAGCGATTAAAGTAATCGCAGCTGTAATGATGAAACCAACTATAATCAAAATAGTTATTGCTTTATTCCAACACATCACACAGAACATAATCAGTAAGATAATTATTGGAACAATTATTTCAAGAATTAATTTCGTATCTTCTGTCATTTTCTTACTCCTTCCTATGTGTTGTTGCCAATTCAATATCAACGACTTTATCTTTCTTATAATAAATTGTACAAAGCACTTTGCTTCCTTTGCTGATCACCTGATATTGTTCATATGTGACCTGTATCTTCTCTGACTCCTTCTGATCACCAATTTTCACTTCAATATAGTAATTTGTTACCAATACGCCTCCAGCCATATGTGTATCTGTATACTTATCTTCAACAATTGCATATGTTTGAGCTTCAGAGCTTTGTCTTTTATCAATGGCTAATCCTATTTTTTCACCTGAAACAATTACTAACATAACTATGATTGAAATCAAAATAAATCTAATATATTTAAATGCAAAATCTTCAAATCCGCTCATAAGCTTTTCTCCTTTATTTCTTTGAATCATCGTTTTTGATATGTATTTCAATGACTGTATGTTGGTTTCCCTTATGCAACAATCCATTGTTGTATAATAGAGAAGCACTTATACATATCACTAATGTTGCACAGAAAGTCCAAAAAATACTGTTAAAATACCAACCATTTAAGTCATCTTTAAATATTATCGAAATGACAACCAAACCAATGATTATAATAATTGTACCAATTATTACATATGTCGTAGGTGTTATATTATATAAAAAATTCATCATAAATCTATATCCTCCAATTCTTTTATTTATATCACAAGCTTCCTTACATGATAAACGGACGTATAACAATATAAACGAAAGTTATGAACATAGGGTATGCACCACCAAAACATACCGTCTCCAAGCATTCCATCATCGAATTATTATTTCTTTTGCTAATATGAATAAGACCTATCAGTAAAATAGCTATTACAACAATCCCAAAAGCAACATCAAATGCAGTTTCAGACATTATTATCAACTCCCTCTTTCTTAATCTTCATCAATTTCAATATCATCAACTTTACCATTTCGATACGTAACAATACATTTTACTTTGCTTCCTTTTCCAATAGAATGATATTGTCTTTTTGACACTTCAACATCGTGTAAATCTGTATCATTTTTCCTGGAAACTGTAAGGTAGTATTCCGTATCTGCAAATTGGATCAAAACCATTTCTGATGTGTCCAGTTCTGAAAATTTATCCTGAACAGTTACAGTTTCTCTTTTTTCAGTAATTGTATCTGCATGAGGTTTATCAGCGAAACATAAACATGCGATTAATGCGATAATTGCAAGAAACATGAAAGCGTCATACATTTTTTCTCCTAATTCTTCCTTTTCTATTTTCATAATTGGCGTCTCCTTTTGTACTTTATTTTCTTTAATATAAATATGAGAGAAAATTTGTTTTTGGGAAATCACATATAAAAAAGCACAAAAAAGAGGCCGATAAGACCTCTTTCATAAAACATTTGAATATAAAAAAATATTAGGATGTTGGAGGGTGTTTCTCTTTTACAAGAAATCTGCAATACATCGAAATACCGTTTCTTTACATGAATCATGCAAAACATCATGACGAAATCTAGGAATGATATTTTTTTTGATGTTTGCATTGGATTTTTTGTACTTTTCAATTACTTTATTTAATCCATTGGCTACCGGATCTTCTTCTCCCGCAAGAAAAAGAACATCTTTTTTATAACAAATATTTTGCTCCTCTTCCTGAACACTCATCATTCCATTCAAAAACTCAAGGAAAAATCTTGGAGTCATATCTGTGATGATCTTTTGATCTTTCAGATAATCTTCCTGAGCTTTTCCATCTTTTAACAACCAATCGATTCCACTTTTGGAATGTTTAAATTTGCGGTTATAATTATCAAAAGCAAGTTTTTTTACAAGTTCTGATGGTCTGTTATCCTTTTTGCAAAATACACTGATCAGCCAATGGGCAAATTTTAACTCATTTCTTTTTGGCTGTCCTGTCCCAACATAGATTAATTTGTCTGCAGCCTCAGGATAAACGCATTGATGCGATCTCAGGATAAAAGATCCTAATGAGAATCCTAACATCACATATGGAATTTCTGGATATCGATGATGCATTTCACTTCGGAACAATTCAACATCTTCAATCAGATTATTCCAATGATCAATATACAATCCATGAATTTCCTGATGAGCAGCTCTTCCATGACTTTCTAAATCGAATCCACATACAAGATATCCTAAGTTTGTAAAATATGTTGCAAACTCATCATATCGATCAATGTATTCTGTCATCCCATGAATGAGTTGTAAAACTGCTACTGGTTTACCTTCTGGCGCCCAAACAGAACCATAGATTGTTCTACTCTCTTGATCATTTTTTAAAATTATTTTTTCTTTCTTCATTTGTTTTTCCTTTCTCTATTCGTCATTTTTTTACATAACAAATATGAAAGATAGTAAAAATGATAATATTTACAAAAAAAAGACCCCGAAGGATCTTTTATTTCCTGGTTTCTTCTAACAGCTTCATTTGTTATTCCTGCAGCTAATATTTTTTTCATAAATTTTTCTTGATTCATTTTTATCAATTCCTTTCTGTTTTTGTTTTTCTACTCAAATGATATCGAAACCCAGGCGAATTAACCACCAAATATTAACATTTTTTCAAATTTATTTTTAAACTGATTTTTGATGTTACACATAATTATTTTGTGTGTAATACTAATTTTTCTTTTTATTTATACATTTAGTTCAATTCATCCATTATATAAACACACAAAAATATTTGGTATTGCCATTATTTTTTTATGTTTCACTTTAAATATGAGAGATTTGAAAGAAAAAATATCCATACAAAAAAAGGACCATCTCTGGTCCCTTAAAAATTATTTCATCAGCTGCGAAATATCGATCATTGTATTTCCATCGCCTGAAACAGTTGGAAGCTTTCCATCCCATTTCTTCAGATATTGCTGCACAAGAAGCTTATTGGTTAATCTCTTTTCCAAAATCTTATTAGACTCTGCTTCTGCTTTTGCATTAATGATCTTTGTTTCTGCATCTTTCTGAGCTTTTAGGCGATTCTGTTCTGCTGTTTCTACTCTTTTCTTTGCAACAGCTTCATCTGCAATTGCCTTTTCAATCTCACTGCCTGCGTTCATATCTTTGATAGTTAATTGCACAAGCTCAACGCCTTCAGACTTCAACATTTTAGACAATGTTTTGGTAGATAAGTCATAGATCTCATTCTTCTTTGACCCTAAGACATCGATTACATTATACTGGGTTGCAACTGTTCCAATTGCTTTTTGAGCATAATTGCTAATGATATTCTTCTTTAAAGTATCAAGAGTCGTATAACGCTTATATACTTTGAATGCATCTTTCTGGTTTACGCGAAATTTCACATTGACTTGTGCTGTCACAAACTGGGCATCCTTTGTTTGGATATTGACCTTTTTGATCGTTCGTTCTTCAACCGTTGTTGGGATACAGTAGATCTGATCCAATGGTGTTTTGAATGCGATTCCTTCATTTAATGTTTTTTCACTAGTTCCACTAAGGATACTCCAGCGAATTCCTACATTATTTGAAGGAACTTTTACAATACAAAATGACAATAAGAATGCAATAAAAGGAACAAGAATCCAAACCGCTTTTTTCGAGAGATAAATACTTCTTTCCTCCCGGTCATATAATGTGATCCATGCGACCAATACTGTTAATGCAATCGTGATAATTTGAAACATTCATTTTCTCCTTTCTTCATTTATTACAAATATGAGAGAAAATTTAAAAATAATTTTTCACATATAAAAAAAAGACCATTTCTGGTCCCTTAAAAATATTTTATTTACTTATTTTCAATTTGTTTTATCCAACGATCACCAATTTCCGTTAGTAATTTGATATACATTCCTTGTTCCGAAATAGTTAATTTCCCATGTCCTAATCTATCTTTATATTTTTTATATGCTATAATTAATTCATTATCTGTTTTTTTATAAATGCTTTCAATATTTTCCATTTTTGCTATCTCCTGTTAAAAATCATTCGCAAAAATTTTAAAATTCGTCCCATTTTTCATCAACGCTCAATCCAAATGCAGGATGATATTCTGCTTCGCATATGACGTGTTTTTCATAAATCCTATATCCTTTTTGCAAAACATATTTTACTGGAAATGGGCATTCAAACATGTCTAAATCTCCGTCCTCAATTGCTTCATTTAATTTACATTCCGGAATCGCCATAGTGAATTACCTCTCCCATGCAGTACTGTAGTTCCTATGGAAGGGGCTTCTGATAGTCGTAACAATTACTCATCTCTGACCAGAAGATTCTGGCTGTTCGTACCGATCAGGGCATATTCACTCATGCCGCTATCCCTTTGACGGGAATACTTTTGGGATTCAGTTCGTGGAATCCATACACTTTTGGATTTGCCAGAAAAGAAAAGTCTGTCGTTTTATCCCAGATATCAGGAACTGTCTTTCTCATGATGTTGGCGGCTGCATGACAATCCGCATTCAGGATCGTTCCATCTGCACAACGATACAACCCTCGTTTGATGCGGACTCCGGAAAACTTCGCATTTTCATCATCCACACCATAGGTAGGAATATAGTCCTTTGCCGTGATATCTGCTTTGGATGTGTAGCTTTCTTCCTGTTCAACGATCTTGATCCCCGCATTCAATGCTTTATATGTGATCATCGTTCGCAGGAAAGCGATCGGCATGGAGACAAACTTCTGGTTATTGACTCTTCCGATCCTGGAATTCTGTTTCCATAACGGATTCACACCAAGGATCAGAGTCCTTGCCTGATGTTCTACAAAAATCGCCAGACCAATCTGCAATTACAAAACAAAATGGAGTTAGAATATCCATTATGAATGGAATCTTTGGATGACACCCTACTAATTCTTTTCCAGTTAAATCTTTTTGAGCATCATTAATTGCTTTCATAGCAAATGATAATCCAGTTTCGTCCTTACAACCTACTGTTGTCAATAACACAATATCTTCACCTTTAGCTTCTATCATGACTGTTGCAGAATAAAAGGATCCATCGGCTACGATGTGCAATTTTGTTCCGTCCATGAATGGAACCGTGTAATTACATGAAATACCTCTTTCGAATTTAATAAGCTCTCTTACTCGAATTCTTATTTCTTTTTCAATTTCATTTGAATATGATTTCCGCATATGTCCTGTCGTGAAAGTATAATAATGTATGTACTCCATTACTTATCTATCTTAACCCTTCTCATCTCTCGCTGCTCTTTTTTATACTGTTCAATTGTTTCTAATGCACTTTCAGTATAACAGAAGTCAAATTTTTTGGCAAAATTATTTACTGATCGATAATTGGCAATAGGAATTTCTATATATCCTTTCTCACGATTATATCGATTATTTACAATTTTTCTGGATGCATTGTAAATTTCGTCACTTCTTATACTCCAATGTAATGTCAGAACTTTATTTTCTAAATCACATTTAATCCATTTTGTTCTTTCTTCTTCGTAATCACCATTGATTGCCTTTTCTGTAATTTCACTATCATGGATGCAAATTGCAAATCCATTTTTTAATAATTCATGTCCAATTTCAGCCGCTCGATCAGCATATTTTCCAGTTTCTTCATTCAAACGACGATACCAGCAGTAATCATCTTCATTCCATCTATAGCCTTTTGTCTTAGCCAAATCGATGAAATCCTGATTCTTCAGATAAAACAGACATATTTTATCAAGTTTCTTAATGATTTCTACAACGCCTTTATACTGCAAATCTTCTGGGGCTACAGCATCAATATCGATGATCCTATCTCTGCGTTCTTTTTCTTTTTTTGTTCCTTCATATTTACGCAAGAAATCCTTTTTACTGACAAATCGATCTAAATCTAGCCAAAAAGAAGCTGTCGTTTCATTCTCAATCATTTCCTGTGTTGCTAAGTAGTCTTCATACTCATTATAAAAATCCAATCGAATTGTATTAGCCCATGCTACTTGCTTTTCTGATCCTGCCAGTTCTGGAAATCCATATTCTTTTGATAGCACCTCAGAGTTTTTATTTTCTTCTGCAATCTGTTTCTCTCTTTCTTTTTTCGCACATTGTGGACATAGATGAGAAAAAGCATAATCTATTTTTCGTTGTCTATCACGCATTTTTCCAATCACATTTACTACGCCATCATGTCCACAGGCGTAGGTTCCCTCATATTTTGCCATATTTAAATTCCTTCCTATCTATATATGAATCATTTACAAACAACAATTGCCGTCATATCCTTAAAGAACGGTTTCTCTTTAATCTGATTCAACAAATAATACACATCCCCGTTAATCATATCTTTTTCTGATTTTTCCGTACTATAAATTATTAAGTATTTTAACTTATCGCTCCAATTTTCAACAATGTTTAAATATTTTTTCATTTCATCTTTAATACTTTGCGCCTCATCTAATACAAAATAATCATATTCCGAAAAAAGGCTGCAAGAAACATTCTTATCTTCTAATATTATCGCAAAACATTCTTCGGATTGCAATTCATTCATGAATGTATGAAGAAAGTCAGATTTTCCGGTTCCATTTAGCGTTAATATATTCATCATTATTCTTCCTTTCCAAAATGTCTTTCCGCAATTTCTATAAAAAACTGTTTTTCAATGATATCTATAATCATCGTAAAATCCAAATATCCATCAGGATAAAGCTCACTCTTATACATTCTCGCATACTTTACAAAACTCTCACATCTTTCCCCAGTTTTCTTTGATTCGGCATAATCCTGCCATATGAGCCTTAAGTCATCCTCACTCATTTTGTTAAAAATCCTATATATGTTCATGACTATATCACACCTTTCTTAGTAATATCTTTTTACTACAAATATGAAAGAAATCCAAGAAACAAAAAATCACATATAAAAAAAGAAGCTCATTCCTGAGCTCCCAATATATTATTCCATTCTTTACAATAACCTTTTTTCTTTTAAAGTATACAACGCTTCTTTACATCCATATTTCTGCACCCATGTTTTTAAAACAAGATTAGAAAGATCAATCTGCGCAACATAAATATCATTCTTTAGAATCATAAGATCGTGGACAAAATAATCTCCAACCCATCCATTTAATAAGGATTCATCCACATCCAAAATACAAGGAGTGATTTCATAATCAAATCCCGTAATATAGAGTTTGCGGTCATCTTCTAAAAGTGACTTTAATGGCTTCATAACATTTTTTACCAAATGACTATTTTCCTTATCTTCAGAAAGTATTGTATCTGAAGAAGGATTCAATCTGCGATCTTTGATTTTTTCTAATCTTCTCGCAATTTCAATTTCCTGCTGTAATTCTTCTAAACGACTTACTGCTTCTCCACAAATGCATGCCTGCTCTCCCAATTTCGATGACTTTTCTAAAATCCTTAATTCTTTGATCAGTTCTTTTGTTTCCATTTTAATCTACCTCCTCAATTTTGATCTTGTCATTATATAGTTGTTTGCCCGTTGCTGTTAACACAAATCTATTTTTCTTGATATTAGCCAGAATCCTGTCATATTCTCTCAATACATTTTTTAGATAGCTTCCGAACTCTTTCTTTGCTTTTTTGATATCATTGTCTGTACTATGAAAATACAGCACATCTCCATCCATGAATAAGGAATTATCTCGCTCCCATTCTTTCTGTTTGTTTAGTACTTTTTCCATCTCATTTTTCGCAAGATTGTTAGAATCATTGTATTCAAAACAATCTCTGGTAGAAGAACTATTTAATTTGTAAGCAGTTCTACCTTCCGTTACTTCATATTTTTTTACTTTGATTTTGCCAACAACAAGTTTGTATTCATACAATTTCATAAAAACACCTCATTCCTTTTGATCTTTCCGAAAAATCAATCCACAAATTTTAATTTCATCCATGAAATTTGAATAACCAAGATCCTCACAACACATAGATACTTCACAATATCCACAAGTATTTTCATGAATTTGATCATACAGTTCTTCTTTTTCTTCTTCAGAAGCATTTCCAGATCTTACTTTTTCGTATTCTGTTTGATCAATCCAACATGTATCTCCAGAAGCACAAGCTGATATTTTCAACATACATTTTCCAACATTATGTTCTACAAACATATCAATAATCTGTTTCCATTGTTCCTCTGTTAATTCCATTGATTTATATTCCGTATTGTCATATTCAGCAACTTCTTGTGAAGTATTGTTGAATTCCGTCTCTGCTAAATCTTTGTATAAAGCATTTAAGTTCCGCATTCGAGCAACAAATCCATCAAATTCATAAATTTGTTCTTTTGTCAAGAACGTCAATTCGTTTAAAAATGGATAATGTATTGCAGCTCCATTTTCTTTGATTAAGCCTCTTCGGATTTCTATGTATAAAGCTTCTCTCATTTTCATGTCATCGATAGAAAGCAAAAACGTTTCTCTCAGTAATATCTTATCTTCTAATGACATTTCCTTGATTTTATCAATAGTTAATGTATCTAAATTCTCATGAATTTTCTTTCGATGCTGTTCTTCCATCTGATACAACTTATCAAGTTTTTCTTTTTCTTCTAATAACGTATTTAATAGGTTATTCATAGGTTTTCTCCTTTATTTATTAATACTGCGTTCGGAGACTCGTGATTTTAGTCATGAGTTAATTGACTTCATCCATGTCATGCAGCAATTGGTCATACTGTTCTTTTATGTAACAAAACTCTCTTTTGTAATAATCAAGTTCTTTTTTCATTTTTTTTACTTTATCGGGCGCTAATTCTGTTTTCCTATATTCTAATAACTCCTTTAATGCCACGATTGTAATTTTGTTTAGATATGTATTTGTACAAGCTCTGTATCTATCTATTGCATTTTTGATAGCATCATCATTAAGATTCACGTCTAATAGTTCTGCATCCTTATTTGAGATATCGTACTGAGTAACGCCCAGCATTCTTGCAATTCCTGTTACGGTTTCTTTATATGCTAATAATTTTTGTAAGCATTTTTCTGTCTGTGGACTGTCTTCATATTCTTTGTAATATTCAATCAGCTCTTCAATTTTTTCTTTCGGTGTTTCTGTCATTTCTCCATTCTCCTTCTATCCCAAGATGAAACATTTACATTTTCTTCTTTATTTAAATATGCGAGATTTTTCAAAAGATATTTTTCATATATAAGATTTTAAATGATAGAACTGGCTGATATTAACAAAAAAACAGACTAGCGATTGAACAACTAATCTGTTTTTGGTATTTTTTTCAATTATGTTTTTATGATTTAACTACATATCTTTCAGTAGATCTTTCTAAAAGAAGAATTCAATCATTGTCTTTTAAGATTTCTAAGAGATCAACAAAAAGATTGATCAGATCCAAATAGATATCTGCACCAAAAATGATCGCGTTTGCTACCGTATGAGATACACGCTGTGCTGACACAAAATCATGTCCGATATATAAAGAAAATACGATCGCTGAAATCCATGTTACAATTCCAGAATCTAATCCTGCAAAAAGGCACACAATGTATGCAATGATAATGCCTAACAGTGCAACAAAAAGCATTCTTCCAATTCCTAAGAAAAATTTAGGAAAAACAGAGCTAAGAATCACCATACAAACAGTAATGATCGTTGTAATGATCAATGCTTCTAATACAATATCAGATTTTCCAACATAATCATTTAAGGTTGTAGATAATGTTGTACCACACGGAATTACCAGCATATTGTAGCCTATGAATTTTAAGATCACCGATTTACAAAATGTCATTATGGAAATTCCAACAATTGCGATAAGCAGATATCCAATTAACAATCCTTTTAATGGGATCCTTGTTATATAATCTCTGAAAAACGCACATGTAATGAGATTTATCAACAAGCCATATAGTACAATGGCTCCGATCAGCAAATTATATGTTCCATCATTAAGATATATATTTTCTAATTTTGAGCTAAATTTTATATCCATTTTTCTACCGCTTTTTATTTTCATTCCTGATATCTCCTATATTATCTTTTTCACGTTCTTCTGCAATTTTCATAGCTAATGCATTTTGCAACACTTTTGAACAACTAATTCCATATTTTTTAACTTCATCGTCCATCCAAACAGGAATAGAACAATTCTTTCTAACAGACTTATTTTTCAAACGGCTTAGATAAGATTCCGTGTTAATGTCTACATAAGTCATGATTCCTTCCAAACATCCATATTCTTTCGAAACCTTAGCAAATCCTTCTTCATAAGTCATTGGTGTAGGAATTTCTTTTTCATCCAATTCCAGATCTGCTACTTTTAAAGAAATCACATCTCTTGCCATTTGAATCGCATCATATAGATCGGCAGCTTCTGTATGAATTTCAAGTCCTGGGACATATACCAAGAATCCGTTTTCTTTTGTATCTTCTGTTAGAAAAACAGGGTATGCTTCTTTCATTTTTCTTCTTCCTTTCGTGTTTCTTTAATACAAATATGACGGATTTCAAAACTTTTATTTTTCATATATAAGATTTCGGATTCTTTTTGAAGATTATCCGATATTATATGAACTACGCCTCCCATGCGGTACATAATCCCTATGGAAGGGGTTTCCAGTAGTCGTGACAGTTACCCATCTCTGACGAAATGTTTCGAAAAAAAACATCTCGCTGTCCGTACCAACTGAGGCTGGCTCACGCAGCCCCTATCTCTTTTACGAGAATACTTGTATAACTTTGATATTCTGCAGGAAAGAAAAGTCCGTGATCTTTGAGAAAGTCTCTGGAAATTTCTTTCTTAAGATATTCCCTGCACCGATCAGATCTGCATTGAATAGGGTTCCTTTCTTATTCTGATAGAGTCCACGTTTGACTCTTATCCCGGAAAACTTTGCCCTTTCATCATCCACTCCATACGTTGGAATATGATCCCCTGCAGTCAGATCTGCTTTTGACGTATAGCTTTCTTCCTGACTGATCACTTCGATCCCGACACGCTCTGCCTTGTACTCGATCATCTTTCGCAGCTGATAGAATGGCATCTGGACAAAGGACTGTGTATTTTTTCCAAGCTCAATACTCTGTTTCCATTGCTCATTGACTCCGATCACGATCGTAGTGATCCCGTGAGACATACATTCCTGAACGATCCTGGAACTGATCTTGTGCATCGCATCGTGGAAGAACAGATCTCTCTTCTGATGCAATCTTCGCATCTGTTTTGTGTTCAACAATCCCATCTTTGCTGCTTCTTTCGTGTCATGTCCTTTCATTGCGATCGACCGAAGCCTTGCCATCTGTTTGTTGTACCACTGGTTCTTTTCTTTGAGCACACCGCCTTTGTACAGCCAGCAATCTCCCTTGCTGCTCACGATGGCTGCGATGTTCTCAACACCAAGATCAATGGCACAGACCCCGGACCCCTTCACCTTTTCTTCCGGATCTGGGCATTCAAACGTGCAGGCCAATAACAGATCTCCGTAATACGGCTTCACTTTTACTTCCTTTAATCGTCCTTCCGGTCGATACGGCAGATGGATCGTTTCGTTTGTAAGAGCGAACCGCAGGATATCTCCTTCTTTGATCTTGCAGCCCTGATTGGAAAAAGTGATCGTAGAGATTGAACGCCTCTTCTTATAGTGTGGCATTTTCGGTTTTCCAAGATACTTTTCCGGATGCTTCTTATATTTTCTCAAAGAAGCTAACCAACTGCGAAAATCATGGACCGCTGCTTTCTGACATTCTTCTGCTGTCTGGGATGGAAGCCCTGCAAAGAAATCAGGATTATCCATCACACGCATCATCCGTTCCAGAAACTTATAACTCAGAACAGATTTCGGACGTTTCAGGTGTGGACACAGCTCTAATGTCTCTTCGATCTCACGCTGTACTTCCAGCTCATTCTCTGTCGGATGTTCTTTCTTCCGAGAAGTAAAGTTCTGCCGGATCCGGAACAATGTCGCATTATAGAGATTGTTTGATAAGTGCATATGATGATCCAGATATTCATATAATCCGGGGTCTTTCTTCTGTTTTAATACAGTTCTTACCACTCGATATATCATTCCCCGTTATTTTTCCTTTCTTAAGTCTTACATCTTAAATATGATAGATTTTCTGAAAGATATTTCTCATATATAAGATTCTTACATTTCAAAGGAAGACTGCATTCATCCCCGTCCAACTTTCATTATGGACGGGGTATTCTGCTTAGATCAATAAAAAAAGAGGCCATTATAGCCTCTTTTGTGATAATTCATTTTTCTCCTATCTTTGATTTTCTATTTTGTTATCTCCAACCAGTTATCGATGATATTATCTTTTCCATCTGTGTTAATTTCAACTTCAAGGTCTTCAATGCAGAATCCCAGAAATTCATCAAACGTCATTCCAATGATGGCTGAGAGTACTTTGTTAAATGATTCCTTGTCATTACATTCCAGATAAATATTCATCAATGTTGCAGCCACGTTATTATCTCTATTTGCTTTACGTAATAGAATTTCCATGATACTATTACAATTCTGATCTGTGCAGTTTTCTGCTGCTTCTTCTAATTTTGCAACTTTAACAATTTTTTCCAATATCGTCATATCTTTTTTCTCCTTTATTCTTCTACAATATCAACGTCATATTCCAAAAAAATTGACAGGTCATAATTATCTGTGACGCCCCATACACTTCTATATCCATCTTCTGCAAGATCCTCTCCACAATTGATGTCTGCTAAGATGAGTGCTTTTGTTGGAATATGTGTATGACAAGCAGTATCAATTCCAGCATCCATGATCTCTTTGCGTTTTGCTTTACATTCTTTAATGAATGCTTCAACTTCTTTTTCTCCTCTATTCGTTAATTTCCAATTTTCTACTGTATCCCATTTTGTGTAATCCATATTATTCTCCTTTATAATATCAATCCTGTGTTCTGTTGATCTATAGCTTCTTTACATTTCTTTAGATACTCATAAAACGTAATTCCAGTAAACAATTTAAACATCTGTTCAAATGCTTCTTCATCGACTGTTTTTTTGTAAATTTCGAATAGTTCATTTGAAGAATATGTAAAATCTGTTTTGTCTCTCATGGTTTTATATAATACAGCATCTGGACTTATATTTAAATTACAGATCTTATTATTGACAAGATCATTATTTAATATGATAACTTCTTTGAATAGCATTTTTGTGAGAATGTGATTTACCTGAATATTTTCTAATTCTTCAGACAAAACATCCATATCTTCGTCAACTTTTGCAGCACTTTTCACTGCTGCTTTGATCATATCAAATAGCTGGATATATCCTACAGACTTACGATTATAATTTCTGATTATAAACTGTAATTCCTCTGATGAAGATTTTAGATTATCTGGGAGCTTATTATATACAACTATGTATAGCTCCGTCCAATCCCTTATCAATTTGAGATCAAATTCAAAATCTGTTTCTTCAGATAACTGTTTTAAAAAGCTTTCAATTTCATCGATTTCTTTTCTATTCATGAGTTTTCTCCTTTTAAATTAAAATATTTATCTCTCTACAAAATCTCCATCACCGTCAACTAACAAATTTTCTTCATCTTCATGCTGCCCTGCAATCGTCTGCAAAACATAGAATAATGGGTTATTGCCTTCAGATAATTTGTCAATTGTCTGACTTAGCATATCAAGTTCTTCTTTGTAATCGTCAATACAGGAATCATAATCCAGATCTAAATGCATGTTGAACAAGATATTCGCGATCTTTTTGGACTCTGGATTTTTTAAATCAATTTCATCTTTCCAGTTGTCTAATCTCTGATAGAATTCACGCAATGCTTTTTCTTTGTATTGTTCATTCGCGACAAGATCAACAACATTAGGAACACCTTGAAATCCATTTCTTTTTGCTTCAAGCATGCGATATACATTTTCTTCGATGTCGAAGCAATCTACTGCATCTTCAATCTCTTTCTTTATCGCCTCAAGTAAATCTTTTTTATCATCTGAATTTTTAATAGGAAAATACCATTGCCAATCTTCATTTTCCGGATTTTCTCCGTGAATATCTAATCCGATTTCTGATTCATCGCTTGCTATCCCTACATGAAACCAAAAATTTGTTCCATTTGTTAATTTTTCTAAATATTTTTCTACCTTATATTTCGTCATAATTTTTTTCCTTTTCACTGCACACATCTTCAAAATGAATTCCAAATTTCTTGAAGAACTCATCTTCTTCATCATCATAAAGGTCCACAAGATCCTGAATGTTTGGGTGCTGCCAGTTAACAAATCCAAATAAGGCTCTGGCTGCTTTTTCACATCCATTGCATTCTTTTAAGAAATCATTTCCTGTATAGCAATTTTTCAAGATATTATTTAAATCTTCTTCATCTTCCACAACAGTATCTGTCTCTAATTCATTGAGATAAATGTCTGGAATATAGATGATATTATCAGACTTTTCAAATTTTCCTTTGTAGATCAAACATTCCTGACCATCGGTAAAATTAAAAATATCTCCAAGAAGTTCTCCCTGTTTTAATCTTGCTTTTAGTTCGCTTTTATTAATCATAATCTTTCTCCTTTTATTAACCCCAGAGAAAAATCCTTGGGGCTGTGTTTTTTAATATTGAAAATTCGGAAATATCTCATATAAATCTTCTTCATCTATGTACTGGCCGTTAATACTAACAGCAACTGCATAAGACACGAAATATTCGCCTTTCGGATCTTCCATTCCTTCTGCATCTTCCTGTTTATAAAAAGAAAGATTCTTATCGCGAATACAAATAGCTTCAGGTTTTAATTTGTTTATAAAATGCTGATTAAGTTCTTGAAGAACAAACTTTTCAAAGTCAAAACTTTCTGATTTAGCGAAAACAGATTTTCCAGTTAACCAATCTGCGTCCTTACTACGCATTGAATCAATAAGCTCTCCATTTTCACTTTCTTGATAGATGTCTCCATAAATTCCATGTAATTTGATCGTATCTGCTTTTCTGTATTTTTCAAAATTCATAATTTTTCTCCTTTAATTGATTTCTAACTGTTTTATAAGACTTAATGGAATAACATTCTGTTCTCCTTTTTGGTATACAATATTCCAAGCCCCATTTTGTGTTTCTGGTAATAAATCCCATGGTTTTAGATTTCTTTTTCTTTCAACGACCGGATCTATGATCTTTGTATCTTTAAGATCTAATTTGATATCGTATTCTGCCTGAATCGGCATAGAACCAAATCCACAAAAATAGTAATACACGTTTGGAATATTCGGGCCAAACGCCCATGCTTCAAAATCATCGAAGAACAAACATTTCTGATCACGTTGCAAGTATTCCTTTTGCAAAATATACAATATCTTCTGCAGTTGCAGATTACTAATGGGATGTTCATTTCGTGCACATTTCGTAATAATGTATTTTGCAACATCCATTGCTTTGTATGGTCTTTTCATTAGATAAAATCCTTTCTTAAAAGATATCTGATCCTACAATGTCTTGATAGATTGCATTTCCTATACTGTTAATGCATCCATACTGATTTGTTCCACAGGCATCTTTTAAGCGGGTACACATATCGTGATATGATTGTTCAAATTCTTCATATATGCTATCAATGATCATTAATTGATACTCTTGAGACTTAATCTTATTCTTTAAGTATTCAATCCTTTCTATCACCTTTTCTTTAATCTTTTCCAGAGTATATTCTTGGAATTTGTTTCCACAAAAAATATCATCATATACCTTATATTGATTGTTATTACACTCGCAGGAAATCTCTAAATAAAAAGTATTAAAGCGGCTTCCATACTTTGCATTTTCAAAATTTTTAGCCATAATTTTATATGGTGATCCATCTTTTTTTGTTAAGTATGTAACTCTTTTCCATGTTTCCAGTTTTGATTTATTCTTCACTATATCTTTTTCTAAATCCATTTTAATCTGTTCTAAACTCATATTTTTTCTCCTTACTTTGTCATATTTAAAACTTTTCTTCCATGTTCCATAGCTTTTTCAACCAGATCGAATTCTCTTTCTGCACACAATGCAATATACATTCCAGAGTCATAGTCTCTACAGAAAACAATCGTATGAGGAAACGCATAATCACTGGCTTCTTTAACAAAGCAATCATCCTTAACATTTCTTAAATAGGAACAAAAGAGATTAAGAATTTCTCTTTGAACATTTTCATCATTTGCCTGTAAGATATACATTTCGTCGATATCGATCATATCTGTATGTAAAACACGTGTAAAAAGATAATCATCCCTTATGACCTCTTTATTGCTTTTCATAGCATTTTCTTCGATCAATACGTCATCCGTTGTATAGATTCCATATTTTTCAAAACACAATTTTGCTTTTTCAGCCAAGTCTAACTGCGCTTGATGTATATCAGCTGCATTACCGTCGATAAACTCCATACCATCTGTTGTAATATACTTTTTCTCAGGAACTTTAATTACATCATCCACTACTTTGATTTTCTTGTTTGTAACCATAAAATTTTCTCCTTTTCTTTCTCTAAATCGTCATTTATATTTACGTATTAAATATGTCAGATGAGAAGGAAGATAAAATCCATATATAAAAAAAGAGATCCGAAGACCTCTTTTAAATATTCAACGAAAGCTTTTGTTTTGCATCGATGACCGCTTTTTTCATTTTTTCGATTCCTTTTTCCAAACGGAGCCAACTGAATTTTGATGTAGAGCAATCACGACAGAAAACAAATGTACAAGGAAATGTTCCATCCATTATAAATGATTCCAGTAATGAGTCTTTTTTTATTTCATTCATTGCATTTTTAAATGCTGCAAAAATCTCATCTACTTCATTAATTGTATTTGTTTTTAATATTACAAAATCATGATAATCTGGATCAAAACCAGGTATCAAATAGTAAAGTATTTCAGGACATTCTTTTACTATCTGAGCTGATGGAGCTAATATATCCATATTCGTCATGATTCCATATTTTTCGTAGCATTTTTTTCTTTCGTTTTTTGTATCAATGTCATATTGATGATCTTCTGCTCTGATTGGATCATCGAATTTTTGTCCATCTGTTGTGATATATCGTATTGCAGGTTCTTGAATTGCTGTTATTTTAATCTTTTTGTTCATAATTTTCTCCTTATAGTCTCCTTATAATCTTTTCGACATCACTGATACGATCCATAGCTTCCTCTGCATGTGTTGCCAGACAGGCTGATTTTATAAAAGATAAATACAAATTGAGCTTTTCTCGATCTCTGATCTTCTTTCTCTCTTCTAACTCATGATAATGCTGCTTCTGTTCTTCTGTTAATGAATTCCACCATGTTTCGTTTAGATATTTAATGTATAAACTGATCGCATTAAATGCATTAATACAATACCATTGTCGTCTTTTTAATTCTGCGTACCACGCCATTTTCTTTCCCTTTCTAGTCCCAGAGATCATAAAAATACTGCTTCATAAGATCAAATGCCTCATCCTTACATTGCACCTGATATTCTTCGATCTTCTTTTGTTCTTTCATGTATTTATCATGGATCTCTTTGTATTCTGGAACTTCGTTCATGAAATGTACCTTTACAGATGATGTATTTTCAGCTTTTTTCTTTTCTTCCTCTGACATTAATCCTTCTCCAAGAAAACCATATGTTTCGTTGTATTTTTCAAAAGCTTTCATGAATTCTTCTTCATATGGATTTTTCTTACTGCATAATTCATTATCCAGCTCATTCCATAAAAAAATCATACGATCCAGAATCTCATTCCATTTTTTGCAGGATTCTTCTTCTGGTAACATTGTTTCGCCATCTTCTTTATAAAAAACAGGATAACTATGCTTGTTTTCTTTGAAGTCTTTTAGCATTGCAGGGATCAACTGGCTGAGATATGTGCCGATATTGAATGTGTCGCAATCAGCAAAACCTTTTGTAATTCTTTGATGAGAATGTTTGATACGATGTCCTTTGTTATCCAAGATATTTAACATTGGATATTTCTTATTTTCTTTTTTCATAAGTAACTCCTTTCTTAACATCAATGATTATTTTTATTGATATTGAAAATACACCATACCCAAAAGACTGACTATCGTGAAAAGAAGTAAATGATGAAGTAGATGATTCCGATCATGATTAAGAACGGGATCATATAAATGATTCCTATGAGAATGCAATACTGATTCATGGATTCCTCCTTTCTTAGCTATTTAACATTTGATACGCCATAGGATTGTTTTCTTTTAATCGCTTCCAGGCGATCTTGCATTGATGACATTTTGTTTCTCTGATCTTTTTCATGATTTCTTTATCTGAATCATAGATAGATGCAACAGATGGACATAAGGCTGATTCTCCTACTTTGATATCTCCATCTGGTGCAATGACTGGAGTACAAAATCTTCCATGCATAGACAATGTATCTACCAGATCACTGAATTTTCCTGAGAATATCTGTTTGGCGATCAGGATACAATTACTGCACTTTGGTACGATCGTATTCCAATTAGCATCCGGATGATTTATTAAAGCTCTTCCTTGTGGATACAGTATTTTGAATTTGTCTGATGGATCAGATGGGACTGTATCAATGATCGCATTTAATTTGGATAACCAATACTTCTCCTTTTGAGATAATGGATCCGGATAATATCTTTTATCATCTGTTACTTGAATGATGATGCAGCGTTTTCCATACTTCTTCTGTAGATTCTCAATCACATGGTAGATTTCTTTATTTCGAACTAATTCTCTGCCATTTGTTGCAAAAGTAAGTGGACATTTGATCTTTGATTTTACCCAGTAATCTTCAATCATTTTTAATACATCTAAGATCTGCGGATGTTCAAACAATTCTCCACCAGAAAAATTCCAAGTTAAAATCTGATGGTTGATCATGAATTCTAATGTGTCTTTTAGAATCTGTAATGACATATGTTCTCCATCTGGTTTACAATCAGACATGCAATGAGAACATCCCATCTTGCAGGCATACGTTAATTCAACTAACATTTTCTTTTTCTCCTTTTTTCCTTTTCTACTACAAATATGAGATATTTTCAGAGAAATAATTTTCATATATAAAATTTTGCAAAAAGAAACAGACTCTGTTTACTTTCAAAGTCTGCTCTCTTTATTTATAATTTTTTCTTTATATTTTCAATATATTCCATCACATTCTCATAAGCACTACGTTTCCCTGTATACGTATGATGGAGTAAATATATATTAGAGTCACCATTCGTTTCTCGTGTTTCTGCCCATGTTTTAGATGCTTCTTCAAATTCCGATTCTACATATTTGAACAATTTATCCAACATTTTTAAATTTGCTTCTTTTTCAATCTGTTCTTTTCCAAGCAAATCAATCAATTTTGAATCTTTTTCTTTTAATTCTTCCTCCAGAAATATGAAATCCAATACTTTATCTATCTCTTGTAAGTGATATCGACATGTCTTTTCACAATGATTATGTGGATCATCTAATTCACGCATACAATAGAAAAAACCATTTTGTATGGAAATCACTTTATAAACTTCTTTATCTCCATAAGGATAATAAAATTTATAGTTAGGTTTTGCGGATTCAATGACCGCATTTTCTAACATTTCTCTCATTAATTCTCTTTGTGATCGCATTCTTTCTCTTCTCCTTTATTTTCAATTATTCTTAGCATCTATAAGATACTCTCTCAAATCATGATAAGTGCTATGTGTTTCTGCCTTACTTTTAGATCCTTCTTCTAATTCTGACTCTATATACTTTAAGAATGAGTTCAACATTTTAACATTTGCTTCTTTTTCAAGCTGTTCTTTTCAAAAAAAAACAGCTAATTTTGGATCTTTTTCTTCTAGTCCTTCCTCCAGAAACATAAAATCCAATACTTTATCTATCTCATGTAATGAATATCGATATTCTCTTTCACAGCGATTGTGCGGGTCCGTCAATCCACGAATACAATGGAAAAGATCATTTTTTATGAAAACTATTTTGTAGGCTTCTTTACTTGCATAAGTGTATTTAAATCCAGAATCCGTTTTTGCAGATTCAATGATGACTGCTTTTTCTAATGTTTTTCTCATATCTTCTCTTGGGGATTGCATTCTTTTTCTCCTTCTTTTTTTCATAAAATTCTTTTAATAGCTGCACATACCATACATTATCGAGCGTTTCTTTTGTAATATCTTCAAAATCATTCGGATCATCGATCACACTCCAATAACTCTCACATCCATAAATGATCTTCTTTAATTCGAATACATAGATCGCGGGATTATTCATAGTACAGATATCTAATTGTTTGTTTTTCCTTTCATAAGAAACGTAATTTTGTGTCGGAAGATTGCCTAAATACATGCCAAGATAGGTCTTTTCTTTGTATTCTTTTGCACATGGCATAATACGAACTGGTGTTCCTGGTTCGTATCGATTCCATGATTTGAACGGTTCATATTTAATTTTGTTAACTTCAATTGGATACTGAATATGTTTGTTCTTAAATTGTATACAGGATTCACATTCCTCTCCACTAACAGCGACAATGTCATCTTCTACTTTTTTGCTACAATACACTTCATCAAAATTTTCACCCATATATGGAAAAGAATATGAACAATTTTTCTGACGTTCTGTTGGCTTTTTTCGTTTCTCTGACATTTTATTTTCTCCTTATCTTTCAAATTCTTCTTTCTTTTCTGTATGCCATCGGTGGCTGATCTCAAAATTTAAATCCATGTAGCATCGTCTGAAAGATGCATACTGTGATCTGATGCGATTTAATTTTGGAAGATATTCAAATCCTGTTTTGGTTTCAAACGCGTCATAAAACATGAAAAGTTCTTCATCCGTGCAAGCAGTAAATAAATTTTCCCCTGGAGGCAGCTCCTGCTGCTTTTCTTCTGCTGCCAAAAAGATGTTCAATGCATTCGTAATATCATCCTGTATCTCCGTTTCATCGATTCCAAAAGCCATGTCTCTTGCTTGGTTCAGCATCCCAAGAGCTTCTTTTACGATATCTTTGATTTCTTCTCGTTTTTCTTCTATTTTATTTAAAGGATGCTCATTCTTAGCACCATATACATTTTGAAACAATTCCGTGTATCTTTCTTCCATATCAGATTTTCCTTTCTCTTTTAATAAGTTTCAATTTTCGTGATCTTTAAGATGAAAGCTTCCTCAGTTTCATCCACTCCATTATTTATCACGATATCGAAATCTATTTTTACTTTACATTCGTTTGACATTGTATCTGTATATACGACACTCTTATTTTGTTTGATGTCAGATATTACGTCATCATCACCAAGTACAGAATAGTAACCTTGCTCTACCATGAATTCATCAAGAGGGCGGAACCACATTTCCTTATTAAGCAATTCGCTTGTATTTAGCTCCTTCATAGTGCGATTTCCTTTCTTATCCTTCTACCAGTTCATAATCTTCTAACAAAACATTTAGATTCTCCTTTCTCCAACGATGCAATTTCCTGTCTCCTGTTACATTTTTGATTGGATCAGATAAAACAGCTCCATCAGGATTCTTACTCCAAAACATGTACTGTTTTAAGGAATTATGATAATGACCATCATTATGCACTTCCAGATACTTGTTTGGATTTCTTTTGTTCCTGTATGTTTTGATCGTTGTCATACTCATCTCTCCTTTGTATTGATCTTTTGCTGATGCCATCGTTTTGCAATTTCCAATCTCAGATCTTCATAACATCGTCGGAATGATCCATATTTGTAATAAATATCATCTAATTCATTACAAACATCATAAGGATCATTCTTTTCTTCAAAATAATAAAATTCAAATAATTCCATGTCGGAATAATCTTCAAACAGATTTCTACCTGGATGATTCGTCTGCTGAAATCCTTTTCTTTGAAAGAAAATGTTTAAAGCTTTTGTGATGTCATCCTGTATCTGGACATCATCATTGATCCTTGCCATTGTTCTTGCTTTATTTAACAAGGAAAAACTTTCTTTGATCAGATCAATGATTTCTTCTCTTTTTATTTCTGATTCATTTGTTGGATTTTCTGTTTCTGGTCCGTAAAGATTCTGAAAGAGGGGCTTGTGTAATTTATCCATAGTCATTCCTCCGTTCTAATATTCCTCTTTACTATAAATATGATAGAAAATTCATTTTTCATTTTTCACATATAAAAAAATGGCATAAACATCTGCTATGCCACTTTTTCGTTTAATGTAAACTTATTCAATAATTGCTCTAAAAATTTCTCTTCACAATTGAACATGTATTTGAAATTTGTGCTTCTTGTCCAGTTACTGTGCTTATGAACGCATCGATTCACAACTTCTGCTGCTCCGATATGATATAATTTTTTCTTTGCTCGACTGGCACCTACATACATCAGATTCGAATTTAACATGTATTGATGAGATGCAGGGGTAATGATGATCGGAGTTTGAATGCTGCTACCCTGACTTTTGTGATAAGTAATCGCATAAGATAGCTTCATATTTTCTAATGCGCCCTGATTCATTTTGTAGGTTCTTCCGTTAAAATCAATCCAAAAATCTTTCTTTTCAATCCTTGTGATATACCCGCTGTCACCATTTGCGATCATTTCATTTATTAAAATATGTCCATCTTCATCACATGGATTATAAATGTTCTTAATGTTCATGACAAAATCTCCGACATGGTAATACCAATCTTCACACTTGATCACATCATCATCTTCCTTCCATGGGTTTGCATACCATTGGAAATAGCGATTTAATGTATCAACGCCAAATTTTCCACTATTATATGCGGTTAAGACCTGAATGTCCTCTGGATCGCGCCCTTGTTCTAATAATGCCTTATATAAACACAGAGTCTTGGCTAGTAATACATCGTCACTTGTCTGGTAGAAAACATAATTGTTATCATCTCCCAGAGTAAAGACATCATTTTCCTGTAGATCAGATGGTAAAAATTCCTTTCCTTTTCGCATGTCTGTTGCAGCCTTCATGATTCCATTGTCATCATATCGATATACGGTATCTAATGTGATCTTAGGGATATCTTTGGATTTTAAGAGATCATGCAGCATATTTCCTGTTCCTACTGATGGCAGCTGTGCATCATCTCCTACAATGATTACTTTACATTTTCGAAAATCTAATCGTTTCATGATATGATAAGTTAGATAAATATCTGTCATAGACATTTCATCAATGATCAAAAGATCAGAATCAATGGATTCTCTTTCAAATTTGCCTACTTCTCCTGTTTTTGTATAACATAGCCCACGATGTATGGTTGATGCAGGTAATCCAGTATACTCTTCCTGAACTTTTGAAGCTTTTCCGGTTGGAGCCATTAACTCAACAGAAAGTTTCAGGTCTTTTGCTACTTCAATAACTTCTGTAATGGTTGCACTTTTACCAGTTCCAGCAGGTCCATTTAAGATGATGATGTTATTGTTCTTTAAAGTCTTTAATAAAGATAGCTGTTTTTTTGATCGCATAAATCCATCTCCAACCTTATAATCTTCCGGATCGATCTCTTTCCATCGGCGGGACAGGATTGGGCGGCTTTCTAAATAAATATGAATCTTCTTTGCAATATAGGCTTCCATGTAAGCCATCCTTGTTCTTGTGATGTAATGTTCTTGATCCTTGTCTGTATAGCAGAAAAACATGCGGTCATCTTCAATGGATACCTGAAAATAATCTGCACACTCTGGGATCAGGTCAATGACAGCTTTTTTTAAAGAACTGATCTTCATCCGACTGCTGCCATCATCCTCATTCTTCTGCAATAGGTAATCAATGCATGCTTTGCAGCGTCCTTCACTATATCTTAGGTCTTCTTCATAAAACTTGATCGGTGCCTTCTTTCCTTTGGATGAAAAATACTCTTCTGCCTTTAATAAAAGCTCATCTGCTCTTTTAAATCCAATACGGGAAATCTCACAAAGACAACGATATGGGTCCTCAGAAAGTTTTTGAAAGATCATTTCTTTCGAATGATACTGGTCAAACAGTTTCTTGATCATCTTAAAATCAAACATTCCATCCAGTTCATTGACAATATCAAAAAAGATGAAGTTCTCCTTGATCTTCTTTTCAATTTTTCCCCATGTCTTTTTTCCAACGCCTTTGATCTTTGACAGATTGACATTCTTGTTTTGTAAGATCCGATCTATGATATCTGGATATGCATCGCATAAATTATATGCTTGTCGATCAGATAAGATTTCCTGGAGGAATGCTCTTGTTTCATCAGCTCCATGAGGCTTATCCATATAAATTGCTTTCACTGAATATGAAGCTCCATATTTGGGATGAACCTGTTTTTGATCTGCATGGACAATATAAGTACGATTACGTTCTAATTGTCCAATATTCCCTTTGATGGATACAACCTCTTTCTCCTTATTTGCAATTTCAAATTTATAGATGTAATAATCCTGATTGTGGAATGTCTGATAGATTGGCTTTCCACTGAATTTGTATTCTTCCTCAACTGACATAATTTTCCTCCTTTCTCGCATAATATCTTCTAATTTAAATATGAGAGATTTGGTAAAAAAAATTATTCACATATAAAAAAAAAGACTCAGCCTTAATTAGCCAAGTCTTTCTGATCATTATTCATCACAAAATGCCTGTTCATAAATATTTTGGAAATCTTCCTGATATTTGACATTTCCATATTCTTCTTTTGGTGCAGCATATCCATCTTCGATCATCATTGCATTCAACATAGAATACCGAACCGACATCATTGAATTTATCTTTTTCGGTTTCTCTACCCAGACATATCTTAACTTCTTATGCTTTTTTCCACCAACGTCATTTTTGTCTGACTGCAAGTATACAGTATTCCCATTTTCTTCAAAATAAGAATGCACGTATTCCTGCGCCCCGTTTTTTGGATCGATCCCAATCAGTTGAACAGTTTCCTCATATCCTTCTTTATCCATCCACACTTTGATCGTATTTCCATTTAATACCTCTGTGACTTTCGCTTCTCTTAGAGCTGCATTAACTGCAAGTTTATTCTGCATGGTATCAAGAAATAAAATAATGGCGGATGCGATCAGGATGATTTTAAACACTCTTTTGATCATATCGTTTTCTCCCTTCGTCTCTTTTTCTTTAAATATGAGAGATGAAGGGATGTCATAACTTATATAAAACGATAAACCTCAGCAAGCAATTTCTGTAATTTGTGCGTTGTAATAGTACTTCATAACTTTTCTCCTTTTCTAAAACAACTATTATCATCTTACATTATGAATATGAGAGATTTATCCCCTCCAAAGAAAAAAACATTGTACTTTTTCAAATACAAAAAGATCCCGGATCACTTCCGGGACCTTCTTATCCTTTGATGTCATCTTCTTTTTTCTTTACGACAGCCATTCCGATCGCTACGATTGCCAACAACAAGATATTTGTCTTATTCTTTCGGATCATTTTGATCACTCCATCGGAAAATGATCTTCCCTGTGTAGACTGGCTATCAAGACTTATTTTTGTTGTCTCTCCAACAGCTATATCAAAACTTGTATCATCCAATACATAATCTTTTGTCTCTGTTCCGTCAATGCGATAATCACTTGCTGGCAAAGAAATTTTCTGATGATACCCATTGGTTCGTTTCAGATTGACTTCATACTTCTGTTCTGTGTTTGTATCAATGATCTGTATTTTGACTGATCTGGGCAGCAGATCTGTATCGGTTAACTTAATATCCAATTTTCCACCCTCTGCTGCCATTACTGTACTGCACAACATCATTACCATCGCCATCACGGCGATCACAATTCTTTTTAGTTTCATAAACTACCTCCAACTTCTTTTTTTAATAAAAACTTTCTCTAATACAAATATGAGATATTTGATCTTCATTTTTTGCATCATGAGGTTCCTTTTTCTTTTAAAGAAAACGTGCATCACTTTTCTGGTTCATTTTAACTTTTGATCCATCCTGTGATGCAACTCTTTCAGGTCGTTATATTTATTTCTCATTACGACTCATCTTGTTGATTCCTTTCGCATTCTTCTTTTTTCAAAGGAGAGGGGCGGTGTTTTTTTTAAAAAAAAGTGGGATGCATTGCATCATGAAATCAGGCACTGATCACTACTGCCGCATGATGCATCATTATTATGATTCATATCAATTCTCGGCAGCAGAATCCTTACGGATTCTATTCTTTTTTTACGCACTCATCATCTTATTGATTCATTATCCTTTTTCTTTCAACAGAAACAAGGGCGGCTTTTTCTTTAAAACAAACAGGGGATTGGAAATGGACTCACCTACTTCTGCTGCCATTTATGACTCACCTTTATGATGCAGATGGAGATGGTGGCAGCAGTCTTTCTTTCAATCCACAAGAATTGCATCACTGTTCTGATGCATTTTTATATCAATCTCTTCCTGATGCACTCTTTCTTTAAAAGAAAATGGTATTTTGCATCATCTTATTGATTCCTTTCTACTTCTTTTAAAGAAAAAAGAGGAACTAATCCTACTGATTCATCATGATCTGCATCATTATTCTGATGCATTTCTTCTATATATTACATCATCTTTTTGATGCATTCTTTTTCTTTTCTTTGAAACAAACAGGAGTAAGTGATCTTTTTGCACCATCTTTGTGATTCATTTTTATTAGATTTTGCATCATTATTATGGTGCATTTCTTCCTATTTTAATGAAAACACGACTCATCTTTCTGATTCATTATATCTCATTTTGCATCACATATCTGATGCATCTTTTTCCTTTAAAGTAAACAGGGGCTGTTATTTCATCATCTTTCTGATGCAGTTTTATTCATTGAGATGAGATTGATTGATCTATCATGGGATCACTGTCTTTTTTAATGGAAACAGTGGGCAGCAGGGGATATCTTAAAATGATTATTTATTTGAGTGAGGTTGGTTTTTATTGAAAGAATGAGATGGGTTTATTGTGAGAAAACAGAATGATAGAACTGTCTTTTTAAATAAAAACAACTGCCTGTTTTAATGGAAATACTTTTTTAAAAAAATGATAAAATTATCTTTCATCTTATCCATCATATTTGTGATAGATTCTTCTTCTTTAAAAGAAAGCGTAACTTATTACGCTTTGTTAAGAAAACGTATACACATTAAATAAAAAAATTACAAGAAAGGATGAGAAATATGGGAACATGTTATTCATTTGTTTCGACAGAAAAGATAAAAGATCTTGGTGCTTTTAGTCGAAAGTTAGAACACAATTTTAGGATTGGCGGACGAGTTCCAAATGCAGATCCTATGAAATCATATTTAAATGAGGAATTGATCAAGTTAGAACCAGGGAGTGATTATATAAAAGAATACAACAAAAGAGTTTTAGATTCAGTATATTATCAAACGCATAAGATCCGGAAAGATGCTGTGAGAGGGATTGAAGTAATGATGACTTTTAGTTCAAAAGACATTCCCAAAGATTTTGATTTTGAGCAATGGAAAAAAGAAAATGTCGAATGGTTACAATCCTATTTCGGGAAAGACAATGTTGTCTCTGCTGTTTTACATATGGATGAAACGACGCCTCATATACATGCTGTTGTAATTCCAATGGTTAATGAACGATTATCAGCTGCACATTTTTTAAATGGCAGAGAACGAATGGCGAATCTACAAAACAGCTATGGTGATCGAATGGAGAAATTAGGTTTAACGCGTGGGATGAAAGGCAGCTTGGCAAAGCACACAGATATTAAAGAATTCTATACTGCTGTGAACAAGCAAAAAATAAAAGAATTACCTCAGCCCAAAAAACATGAAAGCACAAAGGATTATTATGAAAGAGCCCAGAAAGTATTCCAGGAATCAAATTATCAGCATTTAAATGAGCTACAAAAGAAGGATCGAGAGATCATAGAAAAGAATACCCAGACACTACAAGAAAATCTTGAGCTTGCGAACAGTATCAAAAAAACACAGGAATTGATCCGAGAGATTGAGCATCGTTTTGGAGAAGACAAGGATACTGTATTAAAGAAAATTGACACAATGAATCATTTAAATCAAGGATTAAAAAGTTATCCAGATCAAGACTTTTCAAACAATGTATTTGAAGGAATGCGTGAAATTCTAAGATTTGAAAAAGAAAAGACAAAACGTACCAGAAAAGAACCAGAAAAGAGTCTGGATCAGATTCTTGATGAAGCGAAAAAAGAATTACAAAAATAAAAAAAAGACCCTCAATTTTGAAGGTCTTTTCTTTTTGTTATTTTAGATATTGATCCATGTTTCTCCAAGTTACATTTCCAGATTTATTAAAGTATCCCCCTGTTGAAACAGCTACATTTCCTTTTCCTGATGATTCATGAATATAAATCATTTGATTATTTTTGGTGTAACCAATAAAGATTCCAGTATGATTTATCGATCCAAAATGAACCATGATGTCTCCAGGTTTTAAAGTATTAGTCGCTTTTCCTTTTGCTTTCAGTGTTTCTGTGCTCCCATTTCCCAGGTTATTTCCAACTGCAGTCCAATAAACCCAGTCAACAAAGTGTGAACAATCAAGCCCTTTTCTGCTTCTACCTTTTTCATCAGGAGCAGCTTTTGTTCCAAAATGGTTTTTCTCAAGTCCAGGATAACTAGCTGAATCACCAAAATGATAAGGAATTTTTCCAACTGCACTTAATGCTGTTTCTATGATCTTTCTTCGTTTTTCAGAAAGATTCGTTGGTAGCTGATCTAAAATTTTCTTCTGATCCGCAGAACTCATTGTTCCTGATGCATCATAAGAAGAAACTCCTGTGATCTGCTGTTCTAAAGAATCTATATCAATACCATAAGTATCTTTCCAGTTATCATCAAAAAACATTTCTACCATATCCCGGTTATTTTCAATCCAATGTTTCCATTTGATTGTTTCTCCATTTAATTCTTTGGAAATTTTATTATATTCTTTAACCTTGCTATCATTATCTCCTGGATCGATCTGATATAGTTGAACTGTTTCATCCTTATCAATTCCAACGATACATGCATTTACATTAAGATTTACATGCCCTGGGCAATATTTTTTAGAATGCTTTCCATCGCATCCATAATGTCCCGGACATTTAGACTCTGTATAAGTTTCAACAATCTTACATTTTGCTTTGTATGTTGGATCAGCAGTTGCTTTTGCTTTTTCTTCTGCTGATACTTCTACAATTTCTTTCTGATTGATCTTTCCTGAACCATTCTTTATTTCTTCATCTTTTTTAGATTTTGGATATTTACTGATTTCTGCTAATGTTAATTCTGCATCAGTTTCTTTTCCACGCTTATTTTCGGTTCCTTTACATCCAGATGCTTTATACTTATATTTTTGCCATGAATTCTTATCTTGGTTACAATAATATTTTTTGCATCCTTCATCTCCATAAGAATCTTTTTGGACTTTGATTCCATCAAGCAATCCATAGCTTCTTCCATTTGGACCTTTTGCATTTTTGATTTTTTCATCATTGCATTTATAATCTTTTACTTCTTTACAACCTTGACATTGATAAATTTCACTAACTTCTGCTTTTACTTTATGAGAAGCATTCCATAAATCAAGACAATAAGCTTTCAGTAATCGATCATCTCTGTCTCCGCCCTGATCAAAATAAACAGTTCCCATACATAAGATTGCTTTTGCATTTGACATAGGAAGTTCAGATCCAGAGGCTCCACTAACTCCTGAACCATTAATAATATCAATTTCTCCATCAAATAGAAGCCATTTTTTCTCAGAGCCATCTGTGATATGGACACCTGTATATGTCTTTCCTTTGATTTTAATAGTTTCAGGTTTAGAAGCTTTTGACGTTACACGATAAACAGATACATTTTTTGCTGTTACTTTTGATTCTAAATCATGCGCACAGGAATTGGAATTTGAAACATAGATATCAAAATTCCCTTCTGTACCACATAGATCCTGTAAAATATAGTAATGTCCATTAATAAAATATACGGACCCATAACCACCACCAGTTGCTGCCTGATCGGCTTTTGTTACTGCCAGTGTTACTCCAGGGGTTGCAGCGACACCTGTTGATGTTGCACGACTACCTTTTGGATCATTACATCCGGCACAATATCCTGTTGTATTATATTTTCCTACAAGTTTTTTTGGGATGCCATCTTTTTCTGTTCCTTTGCTTGCATACACAATCTTATCGCCTTTATAGGTATTCTCGGAATCTTTCGATGTATTATTGTTTTTGTTTGCTGCTTTTTTAATAGAAACTGACGAACTTTGTGCTTTAACAATTGAACTATTTTTTAATTTTGAAGACGCATCATTTCCTTCAATAATAGGATTTGGCGTTTTTCCTGTGATTTCTGTATACGCATCTCCATTATAAAAATTGATACTTACTCCAGGAATCTCTTCTCCTTTTACTCCAAATTCTGTAATTTCAATCTTCTTTCCAGTTTTCGGATCGGTTCCACCATAAATTTTTTTACCTTTGATTTCTGCCGGTTTTTTCCCTCCTAGTCCATAGACATCATCATCCAACCATTTCTCATCTTTGTTCGTTAGCGCGGTCAATATCTCTCCACCTGCGGATTTCATAACATCTTTTTCAGAGACATCTGCACCTTTACTTGTTTCAAATAATGACTGTACTGTTGTTGTAATTGCTGCAGATGCAGCCATAACAAGCTGTAAAACAAGAACAAGCAGTAATACGCCTCCGACAAATATGAGAACTCTTTTGATGATCATGCCGATCATTTCATTGATCTTATCAAAAACACTAAAAATACGATCAAAAACGCCATTGATTTTTCCAGTAACTTTACCGACCAATGTTTCAGAATAATTTTTCTTAAATACTTTTTCAAAGGCCTTTCCTGCTGCTCTCTTAGGGGCCTGTTTTATGTTATTGATCTTTTCAAAACGTTTCAGTTTTTTTTGTGTTCGAAGATTTTGCCGTTCTAATTTTCTTTTATTTTTGGCTTTCAGCTTTTTGCGTGATGCAATCTGCTTTTGTGCGATCTTTCTTTTCGTAGATTCGGATGCAAATTTTCCAGTGACTTTCAAAGTCTGTTTACTAGTATATCTTGATGCACGTAAAGCTTGTCTACCAACAAATCGTGAAGAACGTTGGACAATATATACAGCATTTTTTGCACCGCGGAATGATTTTGCAAAGAGAACCGCAGCATCATATGCGTCAATTCCATGCAGTAATTCCTGTCGTAAATTCTTACGAGCTATCTTGCGGCCTCTCTTCATCTTGATTCTACGAGATTCTTTGCTTAAGATCTTTCGAAAATATCCAGTTGCTTGCACAAGATCTTTATCACTATTTTTCAAAATACTGATAAAGGCACTTAACTGAGCATCGCTTAGTTTATCAATATCAATTCGATATTTTGATAAAATTGTCTGTCTGCTTCCATTCATCATTACCCTGATGTTCTGAGCGTTCAAACCCTTATTTAAGGATTCTGCCATAGTTTTACTTAAGATGTGTTGATCCTGCATGATCTGTGAAAGTTTTTGCCTGGTAAATCCAGCTTGCTGCATATTTCTGATTTCAAATGCCTGAGCTCTTTTTGCACTATATCCAAAAAATGCTCCGCCTGTAAGAGCCCCTCCATAAACTTTCATTTTACGATATGCTTGATAAGCATCTGTCTGTTCAATTTGCGTTCCATGGATGACCGTACTTCCAAGATCTGCACGGATTCTTGAGTTGTGACGGGCTCCACCATAAATTTTCGTATATTCAACTTGGTTATTTTGTTTATTTTGTCCATAACTTAATAGGCTTGGACCATTTGGCCTTAAAACATTCGGATTACGTGATTCTTGTTGAATCTGTTTCATCCTTTCATTGTCAATACGTGGTATTGATGGATTCACCCTGCCTCTATCAGACGGCTTGTTAGTCATCCTTTCATTGCCAATACGTGGTGGTATTGATGGATTCACTCTGCCTCTATCAGACGGCTTGTTAGACGTTCTTTCTAGAGAATTACTGGAATGAGAAATATTCGATGAATTTTTAGGACTTTGATAATGCTTGCTTGATCCATTGAATTTTGATTCGAAGTCACTGACCATTCCTGGCTTATATGCCTTCTGATTAGCATCATATTGCTTTTGTTTATCTTTTTCATAGTTTTCTTTTCGACTATAATCAATACCAGAAATACGATGTCCTTCTGATTGATAGTTTTGAATAGCAGAATGTTGATTCTTTTCTATAAAACTCTGATAAGAGTTTCCATTCTGCATTGATCCAGAATAATTCAGCTGCGATTGATTTTGTTGATAAATCTGATCATGTAATTTTTGAAATATTTGCGACTTCTGATCATAATCCGGCTGATGAGAAATATCTGTAGAAATATTTGTTTGTCGCCTGTGATATCCTTCAAAAGTTTGATTTGAATACGTATATTCAGGATAACTTGAATCGACAGATTTTGATTCATGACTATATGAACCATAATTTTTCTCAATCGAGCTTTCAAAATCATTTCCATCCTTATAGATCCTTGTTCCTTTATTGGGATCAAGTGATTCTTCCATTGCTGTTTGAGTAATATGCTGCCGATGTTTTTTCAGATGATTTTTTGTGTTTTTGTTCTTTTTCTGATTGGCAGGATCTTTGATATCTTCTTGATCAGGATCCATGCTTAATCCCAAAACATCATAAATCGTTTGTAGATCATCTTCTGTAACATCATCATTTGTAACAACTTTTTGTGTGTCACCATATTGACGAGTCTCATACTCTTCATAGACTTCTCTGTCACGATCAAGTTCTATATAATCAGAATCAAAATTATCATTGTCGATTTCTTCTTCTTGTTGAAAAGCGTCCAGTTCTGGATTCTCTTTTGCCCACTCTTCCATGTCTCTCGCTTCTCTAAGCCATTCATCTTTTTTTGCTTTTGTAAATTCAGCTTCATTTTCAAAGAAATAAGATTTATTATCTTCCTCACTGTATGGGCTTATATAAGCATTTTTGATCAGCAGCTCATATTCTTCATCTGATAAGCCTGATATTTCCTGGAATTTCTTCCGTCCGATTAATTCCAAAATGATCACTCCTTTCTTCTATTTTTCTAAGGATTAAAAAAAATCCTCATATTAAATATGAAAGAAATGAGAAAAAATATTGAATCCATGACTACTATATTTTTTTAAAATGAATCAAAAAGATGAATCATTCTATTGACATATTTTGTAATCATGATATAATATAAACAAGACGGAATGTCTTTATTGTAAAGAGGAAAAGAAGATGGGAGCGTGACGACGCTCCTTTTTTATATGTGAAAATTATTTTCCAGAAAATCTCTCATATTTATAATAACAAGATAAATATAGGAGAAAGGAGAAATTTATGGATAGACCAATCGCAGGAGCTGTAAACGGAACAGTGATCCAGAGTGCACAGTGTTTATATGGAAAAGTAATCCGTGCTTATGATCCACGTTTTTACGGTAGAAAAGACAATAAAAAGAAAAGATGAGATTTTTCATAACCTCATCTTTTTTTTGACTATCTAAATTTTTTAATAAATCTTATAACAAATGTTAAGATACCAATTGCTAAAATAAATCCTATCGCAAAAGTAATCCAAAAATTACGCTCTGATGTTTTGTCTGTTTTATTAACAACACTACTTTTCTTATGATTCTGTTGTTTCTTTTCTTTTTTTACATCTTGCTGAACTTGATAAATCTTTTCACGATCTTCCTTGCTTTCAGAATCATCTTTCAATGCTCCAAAAACGACATCGACAACTTTAGCAGCAGAGCGATCTGTGATTGAAAATTTTATATTTTCTGGAGAAAAGTTTCCTGTCCAATCATTGTCTGCTCCACCTTCTTCAATTTCATAATCGCCAATCGGAAGTTTTCCTTTTGCAACATATTTGTTTCTTTTAGAAAAATTAAATGAAAAACGTTCTGATGTTTTTTGATTTACTGCGGTAATATAAAAGAATTGTTTATCTGTCTCTCCTTTTACTTGCCCCTTAAATATAACATCAGCATATTCATTTTCATCGTGCCTCAATTCATCAACGTCTCCTCCAGTCATCCCAACTTTTTTATTAGCTGATACACTTACGGGAGATAATGTAAAACACATACAAAACATAACCATTGCAAATTTCTTTATTAATTGCTTCATAAAAAATAACCTTTGGCAAACCAAGTGCGGAAACCCCATTCCTTCAGGTGTGGGGAGGAGCACTCTAACGGCTATGCCATTTCCTTTCTTTGTTCTATCAGATAGCCACGAGGAGCTTCTAAAAATTGAATCTTTTTATAACCCAGGCTACCTTTGTTTATTTTTGCCCCATCTAATGTCCGGATATCGAAAAATCCACTGCTTCTTCTACCAAAGATAAAGTATTCTTTTTTCTGATACTTTACCTTATCGAAAAGTCGAAAGCCCTTCACAAGATAGTCTGCCTGATTTCGTTTTCGGATTCCACCTTTTAAGATCTTTAACTTATGGATCTGTCGATTATGACGACGAACTTTCTTCTGATAGTAGACAACCCCAAGTGGAGCTGCTGTTGGATTTCCACTGATGCAACGGGCATCGATATAATGTTCTTTTGGTAATCCATGCTCGATACGAGTGTTCTTTGTGATATATCCGTATGTCATATGAACATCAGGATATATCGTTTTTAACTCGTTATAAAACGTCCAACGCATGATTCCCATAAATGCTGCATCCTTAAATGACATTCCACGATGGATCCTTTTTGGAAGTTTGACCGTTCCGTTATGATACCCTTTATGACAAGTCTCACATAAAGTGATGAGATTGTTGGGTGCATTACCACCAGTCTTCCGGCTTTCGATATGATGCACATTTAAGATCTTGTCTTTGGATCTTCCTTTACAACATTGACAGGTATGTCCATCTCGAAAAAATACATACTCTCTGACATTCCAGAAACCCAGTTGATCTCCCTGTTGGTATCCTGTACCTTTAATCTCAGGATCTTTGATCTTTTGGATATCAAACGATGCCGTTTCAACAGTAATCCTTGTGATCGGAAGGATCTTGCATACCGCTTCTGTTGCATCAAGATGTGTCTGGATCTTATGCTGTATTGATGGAACGAGCCATTTCTCTCCACGTTTTCGATTTTGAAAGCGGGGCTTGCGATATCTTGTTTTACGACTTCTTCGTCCTCTTCGTAAAGCTCTACGATCAGATAACAGTTTTACGATGTCGTTTCGTAATTCTATCTCCGAAGCATAGACTTCTTTGGTCTCTGTCGTCGCTGACATTCCGATATATTTGCTTCCTGCATCAACTCCAAGGCTGATCGGCTGCGTGTAGTTTGTATTCTGATACAAAAGCTGTATCGTAAATGGACAACGCTTGACTACTTTTGCTTTCCTTTCTTTTAACAGATGCCGGGCTCTCCCACAGCGATCGGTCGGCATGAGCGACTGTCCGTCATAATTCAGTACATATATCATAATAACTTTCCTTTCTTGTGAACTTGATCACATAACGCAGATGTAAAACATCTGTAATATAGCCTTAGCCAATGTTATCCTACAGTTTATAATATCAGCAACACTGTTCCTACCACGCAGAACTGTTTAATCACTGACCTCAGAGCTATGGACTAGGCTAAACATCCATAGGTGACTATCTATTTGCAGGTAACGTAGTTCCCGAAGAACTTAGGCTAGTCAATTCATGGCTTATGACCAGTTACTTTCCAGTAACTTTTGTCACAAGCCACAGACCTTTACGGTCTGTGGTTATTGACTACTTACCTACCTTTCTGAAATGTCTTTGAATGATCTTAGACTCTTCTTCTGACAATTTTTGCCCACTTCGGAACACAAATCCATCAATCGAGAATTGATCCTTTTCCGGAATTTCAATGTGTGATTCTAAATACACATCAACGATCCTCTTTAAGATATAATTGATCCTTTCATAATCCTTTTCATATACAATGATTGGAATACTATCGAAATCGACTCCTGAAAAATGATGCTCATAATCGATACTGTAAATAATATTTTCCATATCTGCACATTGCTGCCAGTAGCTCCATTGTGATTTTGGTAACTGACATACATAAATTGGCGCTGTTTCAAACATTGTAGAGCTATTCTCAAACACAGCTCCATCACAATAGATCCGATTATAAACTTCATCGTATTTCATCTTCATAACACTTGGAATAGAAATTCTCCAAATATCCTCATTTTGTTCATTCAATTCCCATGGATTGTTTTTTTGTTTTTTAAACATATCCTGTTTATAATCATGAAAAATCTTGTCTGCAGAATACACAAATCGTACTGGATTTACTGAAAACCATCGCTCAATCTTTTGGTAATCACTATCCTTCACATAAATGTGCTCTACATCATCAAATCTTTCATGAATATATTTCGAAGATACATGGGCTAAATTCTCATGAAATAAGAATTTTATACGGTTTTTTAATTTTCCATTTGTCGTATCATACTGAACTGTTTGTTTATAATTCTCCCATTTTGATGTAACTTTTTCCTGTGTCTTTTTAATAAAAGTTACCAATAATGCTTGAAATTTAATTTTATCATCTGGAAACCAATTATTAATGTATTTCTCATATACATCTAAAATATCATTTGCATTTTCCGGATCAATACGTTCTGGAATCCTTGTGTCATCATACCATTTGTAAGCATGTTTAATCCCCTCCAGCCTTCTTGCTGTTTGTGCGATGTTGAGAAAGTCTTTTAAGTAATTATCCTCACTGACTTGGAAGATTGTCTGATATGGATAAACATATCCTGGATAAAAAGCTTGATCACACAGAATTTTAGGAATTAATTTTGGATTAGGGACAAAATATTTTTCTTTGTATCGATCAGATACTCCAAGACATACATATCCCTCTCCTTGCTCTCCGATCACAAATTTGGCGCAGATATCGTAGTTTTTCTGTAATGCTGCAATTTCTTTTGCAATATATTTTAAATCAGATTCATAAAACATATTTTTTTTCTCCTTTCGTCTGTTTGTTATATAGTAAATATGACGATTCGAAACACTGCATAAATGGAAAAGAGAAAGGCTTATCTGCCTCTCTCCTTTTGTTTCTTTTTACGAAGTTCTGCACGTTTTTCTTCACGTTCTTTTTCATACTCTTTTTCTTCCCAGTATTTCTGTTCAAAGTATGCTTTTGCTTCTTCTTCTTTTTTGATCTGCTGATTGATCGCGGAAAGATCGATCTGATCTGTTTCGTTGATCGTGAAAGATTTGTTTTCAAACAGCAATTCGATATATGCCCCTGTATCATCCTTATAAGTACGGAACATTAAAAGATTTACACATGTCATATAATAGCGCCCTTCATAATATGTAGGGACGATTGTAATGATCAGTGCTGGAAAATCTTTTCTTTCTTCATTCGCTGCATAATCATCCATATCAGCTTCGTATTTTGACAAAAAATAAGACAACCTGCGATAATCAGCATTTTTCTCATCAATGAACTTTAACTGGATGTATGAATGGCCAAGATTTGTTTTATAACGGATCTCTGGTCCAAAGATTGTCATTTCCGTCACACGTTCTGCATGATCTTCCGTCCAATGCTCATAATTTACATTGACTGCACTCGCAGCCTTTTTGCGATTTTCTGAGAATTGCATATGATCTAGAAATTCTTCAATTGTAATTGTATCGTTCAAAAGATTTTCTCCTTTCTAAGTAATTAAGAAGTCAGAGATACTTCTCCTACTTTCGTTGTCATTGCCTTATACAATTTTGTATTCGTTGGGAATTTATTTGTAAATGGCACAATTGTTTTTCCAGTGTATAAAATGCCCTGTCCTGAATCAGCATTTGTGATATATTCACATTGCGCGTCAGAAATGTTATACATTGCTGCTAATTCATTACGATCCAGTGGTGCTTGATTTAACATTAAAACAAAGTCACAGTTATTTAAGATCGTTCTTGCTTCTGCAGATTTTAATAAGTCTTCCACGTTCTGAGTCATCCCAGTTGGAATTCCACCCCACTTACGAGCTCTCTTATAGATAGATTGTAAGAATTTTGCAGACGTATCTGTTTGAGTCAAGATATGCATCTCATCCACATAGAACCATGTACGTTTTCCTTTTGCTTTGTTCTGAATAACACGATTCCAGACATCATTTAAACATACCTGCAATCCCATATTCTTCATACTTGATCCGATATCTTTGATATCATAAACAATAAATCTGTTTTCAAGGTTAACATTGGTACGTTTCGCAAAGATATCCTGAGAACCGATCGCATATAATTCCAGAGATGTCGCTAAAGACTGAGCTTCTGGATCCGGCTGTTTCATTAGCTCCTCATATAAATCCTCTAAAACAGGGGATGCTTTTCGATCACATGTTCCACCCTGATATGTCTGCATATGCTCTACATAATCTTTATAAATGTTCTTCGTACAACGGTCGATGATACTTACTTCATTTGGAGACAATCCAAATCTTGCGCGGCTGATTGTTTCAAACAGAGAGGAAATGAAGTCTGACTTTAATGTAACCGGATCATCTCCTTCATCAGCATAGTTCATATCCATATCTAATGGATTGATGTGAACTTTTGAACCAGATGAAATTTTGATCACTTCTCCGCCAAACAGTTTTGCTAATGGGCTATACTCGCCCTCTGGATCGATAATCAGGATCTCATCATTCGTATTCAGGAAAACATTTGTGATCTCCTGTTTTGCTGCAAATGATTTACCTGCACCTGGCGTACCTAAGATAACGCCATTGGCATTCTTGCTCTTTAAACGATTATAAAGGATCAGGTTATTCGTAACTGTATTGATACCATAGTATAATCCACCTGGTTGAACCATTTCCTCTGTGACGAAAGGAATAAAGATTGACGCACATTCTGTTGTTAACAGTCGGTCCGTAAATACTTTATTATTGCATAATGGAAGAACTGTCGAAAATGCTGATTCCTGTGCATAGCTAAAATTACTGATCGGGCATAAATGTTTAGAAACAATTGTCTTTAATGTTTCCTCATATTTATCCATTTCTTCCTCATTATCCGCAAGCAACATAATCACAATCGTTACACTAAACATTTTCTGATTTCGACTTGTCATATCCTGAATCAGTTTTTCTGTATCATCCTTTGCTTTCTTTAAGCTTGGAGAGATCAGATCTTGAGAATACCCGCTTCGATTTGCTTTTTTCTGCGATTCCACAATATTTGCGTTGATATTTGTCATTTGATTACGAACCATTTTCATGCTCTTATCCTGACGTAGTGGCTGATAAATGATAGAAGTCACTGCATTACATGGAATATCACAGACATCAGCAAGCATATCTGTTGTTAAGAATGTAGGAAGATTCTTAATGTAATACAATTTTCCAATGCGATTTCCTAAATCTACATGATCTTTATGAAATTTCATGTATGACGGACATATCAGATCTTTTGTTGTTAATTTCTGTTTCTTCATCCATTTATAATTAATGGATTCTGCTTCAGATTTTCCAAGATTTGCTTTCTGATAAAACGGAATTTCTTTGCTTTCATCATTGATGATCTCATAAAGGATCGCTAATCGTTCCATCAAAGATAAAGCTTTTGTGTCTTTCCTTCCAGTGATCTTTTTAATTCCTGATTTGATCTCTGCGTCCATACGATTAAATACAGAAACAGATGCATCAATATCATCTGCTTCAATGGATACTGTCAGATATTTATCTCTTCGGAGATTATTTCTTCCTTCTGTGATCTTCTCAAGAAGCATTTCATTATATTCTTCTCGATATTCATCCAGCGCTTCCCCCTTTAAGTTCATAAGTATCTTTTCCTTAAATTCTTCCATATCAATATCTCTGTTAAAGATCGTGATCTGTAAAGAAGCATTATTGTTGAAAGAATTCAGGAAATCCCCAAATGCAATAAAGATCTGATTCTGATCTTCCTGGCTGGCGATCTTAAAATTAATATCTTCTAATGCATATGATTTTGAAAATACGCCTTCTTCAATCTCAAAGATTCCATTCTGATAAGCATAGATATAAGGAATTGTCTGTTGCACAGTTTTTGGTACTTTTGTTTTCTTTTTCTTATTTTTTTTATTCTGTGCTTGTTTACTGTTTTTTGTCTGTTTCTTTGGCTCTTTTTTCTTTTCTTTTTTATTAAACATAGTAAAAACCTCCTCATATCAAATATGAATTTTTTAAGAAAAAAAATGGATGGTATGAATTTGGAATTTTTTTATGTAAAAAAAAGACAGATAAGATATTCCTTACCCGTCTTTGAAGCATTATTTATACGCTTTTATTTTTGATTTCTTTCTTTTCTTCTTCTTTTTCTTTTTTCGTTCTTCCATCAACTGCTTATTGTATGAGTTTTCTAGCTCATATTTCCGAACCGTTGGTGATAATACCAGTGAAACAAAAGATGCTCTTAGAAAATCTTCCATTTTCATTCCATGTGGTTCGAATATTCCACTCATTAAAATAAATGGAATAGCAAATATCATACATGCGATCATTGTTGTATCAGATGTCATAAATGGCTGCAATAGATTATATGCTCCAATAACTGTTCCACCACCTAAGACTAGGCAAATAACCTGCCTTGTTGTAAATGGTCCAATTAATTTCGTCTTATAATCTCGAATATCCTGATTAATTTCCACTTCAATCATAAATTTTTTCTCCCTTCTATGCTCCGACCAGATCACTAGCAAATTGCTGGCTTCGTACTACCAACATACAAGTACTTAATCCAACAACAACTGCTTTAAACATTGTAACCGTATTTTTTCCAATAATCAGACCTTGAATGATTCCTGATACTTGTATAACTAGCATGATAACAGCAGCCTGTAAACAAACACCTAAGAATTTTCTTAAATAACGAAATCCTCCAGAATGTGTTCCATCTTGGAAAATATCTGCCATAGAAATCGGCGCTGTTACAGCTCTTACGCCCAGTTCAATCATTCGTCCCCAACAGATCACGATGCATATCATTTTTGATATCCAAGCAAATACCCATGGTAAGAACCACTGTATGATCATTCCTAAATTCCCAATCGTATTTGTTTCTTGAATTTCTTTTGCATACTGATCCAAAACATTTGATTTAGAAGTCAAACCTTTTGGGTCAGAGGTGACCGCCCCTGCAAGATTACTTCCAACATTGATACATCCAGTCAAAATATCCCATCCATTTTCAATCAGGAATTTTGCAATTACGACTTTTAACATTAATTTAAAGAAATGTTCTACAGAGAAGTTATCTTTTGTTGTTTTGTCGATCAATTCAATCAAGAAAAATAAAACGATCAATGCTTCTCCTACAGGAGAAACAATATCTGTATATACCGGTTTCATGCTTTTCATCATGTCTGTTGTTGTGTTTCCTGTAATTACTTCCTTCATGTCTTTTCCTAAAGTTACATTTAATGTATCACAGACCATATCATAACAAACTTTTTCTAATGGCTTATCGATTTCAGTCGGGTATTTTCTTCCTTCATCACTGACTTTTGTTTTATCATCTTTTTTATCATCTTTCTTGGCTGCTGTTGTAGATGATGAAGATGAATTCGTTCCTGTAGTATTTCCACCAGTGCCTATTCCAGGTTTTCCAGGTGCTGCAGTCGTTGGCTGTTTTACAGCAGTCGTTGTTAAATTTGATCCAGGACTATCAGGCGTTGCTCCTGTTCCTTTTAAATTCGTCTTATTCCCAGATGTTTCTGTTGAAAAGGAACTTTTCTTTGTCGCCGCCTGAACATTGCTGAATGGTTGAGTGATCAAAGAAAAAAGGAAGAAGAAAGAGAAAAGAAAAAGAATTTTCTTTATTTTCTGTTGTTCCACTTTTCTTACTTCCTTTCTAACTCATAAGCCCCTTTAATCCATATAAAAAAAGTCCAACACAGATTTGCATAATACGTTTCCCGATTGCATCAGAATTTTCAGAGCGCATGTCTAAGATAAACATTCCTACTGCATAAAGTGTAATTAAAAATCCAGCGGCTTGTATTGGCTTATAGAGACTATTTACAAGTTTGTTTACCTGATTTACAGCAGCTTGTGTTTCTCCTTTTGCAAACACGTTTGAAAGGATAGGGCAAGATCCAAGAAGAAATGAAGAAAAACATTCTTTTTTATATTTCTTAATTTCTTTCATAGATATCTCCTTTATTTAAATGACGGAGCATTTATTCCTAATTGTTTAGTGAGGGATGCAAAACCATATAATGCTACACCTGCAACAATACTCATAATTGCTCTGGATTTGCTATCAGAATCTTCATTTTTAAAAGCTAAAACAAGCTGTCCAGCTCCCCATAAAACTAAAACAAATCCAATAGATTTGAATAATGTTTCGACGATGTTTTTTATATTGCTCATAACAGTATTCAAATCATCTGCATAACATACATTTCCAATCATTGTTCCAAAAACAACTCCTGTAGAACAAAGCACTGGATACATTTTCTCCATTGCCTGTTCTTTCATTGTGTTTAATGATAATTGTTTCTTTTCCATTAACATGTTTCTCCTTTCTCAAAAAAAATTTTTATATGTTTTTATGGATCTTAAGAAGTCTTTTCTAAGTCTTTTCAAACTTATTAACAGGCCTTCTTTTCAATCCTCACTTTAAATATGAGATTTTTGAGAAAAAATATTGGATACTTCTCTGGACAAAAAAAATAGGCAGACATCTTTGTCCACCCATTCTTATGTAATAGGAATTGCACTTTAAAGAACATTGTCAATCATGAAATCCTGTTTGCACACGATGACTGCACATTTTCCTACTGGAAGTGTTTTTAACAAAAACAGTCTTTCGTAACAATCTGTTTCTTCTTTCATATCACAATGAAGTAAGAGTTCGTATTCTGCTGTCTCTCTCTGAATATCTTTCCTCAGTATTTTTCCTCCAAAGAAAACATACTGATCAAAGAAATCATGTGTTAACTGCAATGAAATGCTGCTACCATCGAACAATGAAAAAGCGTCCTCTACAAAATCTGTCGTGCAAATGCAGTCGATACCATATTTATGTAAGATGTAATAGGATGACTGATGTGCTGCAAAGAAATTGAGTTTGTATTTTTTTATCAGTTCCATAGGAAGAATGGCATTAATCCTATGTTTCTTTTGCTTATTTTCTTCACGGCAGTTCATTGACAACTGCAAAATCTCGGACATGAACTGATTTGCATTTTCATTGTTTGCTTGAATGAAGAAAGCCATTTTCTCATTTTCTTTCATTTCCTCAGGATATTCTTTGATCTGATATCCTCTTTGCACGAGCATATCTTTTGTTCCATTTAAGATCTGATGATTCTCATCTAGCACAATGAAATTTTGATCTGAATTTCTCATATTTTCAGTAATGATTGAAGGAATACCCTCTTTGATACTTCCGACTCCAAGTGCTAATACATTATTGTGCCGTTTTGTAATCGAAAAATCATGTGTCATAGCAATGTTCTTACTCAGTAGCAAATTCTTTTCTGGATTCTTTTGATCACAGAATTTTTTGTTAAATTGTTTGATTGTTGTTTCGTTTGACTTTTTAAGCATAATTGTCTCCTTTCAAAATTAAAAAATAATTTCTTTCGAAGGTCTTTTTACCCTTCTACTTATATATTCTTCGATTTTTTTTGAAACGAAACTAAAATCCAAAACTTTTTTCATTTTTTATTTTATGATATCATCTACAACCATCCGCTCTCCACGTGCCAAAACCGCACATTGATCTTTAGAAATTTTGCGTAACTGTTTGATTTCTTTTTTCGCATATTTCTTTCCTGTAAAATTAGAAATGATTTTCTCATATTCTTTCAAATCAGACGACATTGTTTCATCTGTAAGAAGTTTATCGACATAAGAGTTTTTGTTGAATATGACTATATTGAAGAAATTCAAAGTTTCTTCATCTATATCATTGGTTTTAAGCACATTATGATCTTCTTTACTTTTTGAAAACAAAAATCTAAGCCGATCATGACTTTGCACAACACAAAAATATCTTATATTATATCGATCCATATTCATGAATTTCTCAGACAAATTTCCAATGTAATCTCCCAGGAATGTTTCATTCCAAAAAACAATCTGTACAGGATATGTTTGCTCTTTTCCTTCTGCAAATATTTCTTTCAGCATGAAATGAAATAATGATTTCATATATTCTTGAAAGAGCTCAGCTCGTCCTATTTCAATAAAAATTGCCATTTTTCTATTTTCCATTTCATTAAGATGCAGATTATTATCACAAGTTAACATCTGAAATTCTTTGCAATTTATGATGAAATTAGAATATACTGCAAGATTTACAAATGCCTGTTTTTGTTCTTCATAAGAATAATTGTCTTTGATAGAGTTCCATTCCTTTAAGATCAATACTTTAATCTCTTTGTCATAAACCATTTCAAATTTAAATTCCATTCTTCTACGTCCATCTTTATTATCTGGGTGTAATTGCTTTAGTAACTCAATAATCGTCATAATATTACGTCGTTTCGTCAGACATTCATATCCTAGATAATATAAAATTATCCTTAATATGGAAGTCATTATGCTTTTTGACTGCACGACATTCGACTTATAATCCGCATTATATAAGATATCATCCAGTATAATAGAGGTAAGGTATTCAATATCCTCTGCATTGTGAATATATTCAAAAATATTACATTGATCGCTTTGTTCCGTATGATTAAAATCTATAATTTTTGTTAGATACCCTTCTTTTTCTAGTTCCATTTTCGTGGACTCATATAAATAGCGATATGAATCAAATATGATATAGTTTTGGTTCGCCTGCAATATATTTTTCTGTATAATTTGATCCGCATCATTCATTGTTATTGCCAAAACATTATGATTTTTGCATTTTATATTTGCATCATTACAGATAGCTAGATGTTCACTTAAGATAAAGTTGTTTCTTGGATTTTCCTCATCTTTAAATTTTTTGTTAAACTGCTTTCTTTTTAATTGATCTAACATATAGTTCTCCTTTTTTTACATATAAGATTTGCCCCTCCTACAATTTCTCATAGGAGAGGTTTTTTTAAACAAAATCCCAAACTTCTGTTCCATTTTCATCTTTTTCGATGTCGCTTACAGCATTTTCTTTTACAGTATTAGGCGTTGCATCTACAATCTCTGATTTTGCATCACCTAACATATTATGAATCTCTTTTACCGTTTTAGGAGATCCAATTGGCTTTTTAGAAGGGTCTTCTAATCCCTCTGCATAAGCAGCACTCTTTTCTGCTGCTTTTTCCATATCAATGGAATTATATTTTGCATGATCCATTTCTTTAGAATTGTCAAATGTGATAACATATCGATTTTCTTTTTTTGCATCACCAGTATATTTATAATTTGGATGCTTTGTGTAATCATATTTGTGCCCTTTAAAAGGTTGTAATCCACGAACCATGACAATACAGTCGGAGTTATCCATTTTCTGTATTTCTGCTGGATCCATTAACTTACGAGCAGACCGATTGAATGACAAACTGGAACTTCCTTTTGCTCCTCTGTTATGGCTCATGTTACGGATAATGATCGTTGCATCTCCAAGATCATCACTTACCTGTTTATTTGTCTCCGAGTCTTTTCCTCCAAGGAATATGGTTGTATCACAGTTACCTATGATTCCGGAGAAATCATCTTGATACATTCCTTTCAGCTGAGATATACTTTGCAAGATAATGGTACAGCTGATCTCATATTTACGCATTGTCGCTAACTTTTGAGGGAATTGGGGAATTTTTCCAATATTTGCAAATTCGTCCAGTATAAATCTTACATGATGTGTTAATCTTTTTCCGTCACATTCGTTTTCTGCATGGAAATATAATGTTTCAAATAACTGAGAATACATTAAACTTACTAAGAAATTGAAGGTATCATCTGCTGTTGGAATGATAACAAATAATGCTGTTTTTTCATCCCCGATTTTTCCTAGTTCCAGATCATCTTTTCGTGTAAGATTTTCCACTGCTTCAATGTTGAATGCTGATAAACGAACTGCTGCAGAAATTAAGATACTTTTAGCTGTCTTTGCTCCTGCTGTTTTAAACACTTTCCACTGTTTTACCGCGATATGATTTGGATTTTTTTTCTCCAAACTTTCAAAGATGACATCTAAACTAGATTGTGCATTGGGATCCATTTCATTGATCTGAGCAGATCGAAGCATTTTCATAACTGAAGCGAAATTCTGTTCTTTCTTTGGGCGTTCTGATACAAGATAATAGATCAGTGCCATCAATAATGCCGTTTCTGATTTTTCCCAGAATGGATCTCCACCTTTTCCTTTATCTTGATTTGTGTTTTGGATCAAACAGTTGACCAATGACATAACTCCAGCTTCATCTCTGATATAGGAAAATGGATTGTAACAATGTGATTTTTCCATCTGGACAAGATTAAATACTTTTACTTTGTAACCTTCTTTTTCTAAAAACTTTCCGGTACTTTCCAGAATCTCTCCAGATGGGTCAGTAACTACAAAACTACAGTTTTCCTGTAAAATGTTTGGTTTTACGACAAATCGTGATTTACCTGTACCAGAACCACCGAAAATGATCACATTGTTATTTCTTAGGGTTTTTCTTGTATCCATGCTTAGAAAAACATCTTGATTCATGATCATGTTCATATCGATCTTCTTTTTTGTGTCATCGTCTTTTTTCTTTGTTTTTTTAGGATAATAGCGATATTTATTATTGTATTTCTGAAAATCGGTATTCCATTTTGATGATCCGTTTGTCTTACTAGAATCAAAATGGCGGTTTCGTTCTTCATTCACATAGGCCGCTGCAATCGCAATTACAAAGAGAAATGTCAAACTTCCTAAATACTGAAAGCTGTTTGATGTAATTGGGAAGATGTCCAAAGGTTTTGATGTTAAACGATCCAATGCTAGTTGAAAAATCGTAAGGATATTATCATCTGGAACTTTTGGAGACACAATACTCATGTGGACACTTAATAAAAAGATTGCTAAATACGCAACAATTCCGGCACAGATGTAAAAAGATCTGTCACTTTTTTTTGCGTTCAAACTTTCACGCTCCTTTCTTCATATTTTTGAGAATGCCTTCTCATTTCAAATATGATGTTTTTGAAATAAAAAAATGGAGCTGAAAGCTTCCAAAAAATATAAACAGTTTTTTTGAAAACGCCCATTTTATGCGGGCTCCAACGCTATATACAATGTATTTTACGTACAAAAAAAATAGGCCGCTATGGACCTATTTCTTGAATTATCGGAACAATTCTTCTTCGATTGACTTTGTAACTTCATGATCGATCTGTTGAGCCTGTGCATTTTTGAGTAATTCATCTAAAGAATTCATTACCATTTCTCTGTCTGGATAATACTGTTCCGGCTCTGCAAGATCTTTGTAAGTTGCTAAGATCGACTCCCCATATTCTCTAAGTTGTTCACGCTCACTTTCTTTTAAACTTTCTAAGTTGAATCGTTTTTCATTGTCTTGAACATCTTGATCAATTTCTTCCTCATGTGTGCGGTTTACGATCTCATGAGCAAAAAATTCATGAATTCCAACTTCCCCATTGTAAAAACTAGAAACATTTTCAATCTGATCCCCATTATCAAGAGACATTTTTTGTTCGATCAGCATTCTTAGATCTCGTTCTTTTTGAGCCATTTGACGATCTTCATAAGAACCATAACGATAAGATTCCTGTTTTTCTCGGATCAATGTCTTTCTTTTTTCAGGATCATTTCTTGTTTCTTCCCATTCTTTTTTAGGGATAATGATTGGATTTTTCATCGTAGCGATCTCTCGATATAACTGACGTTCTAATTCTTTTCCTTTTCCTTCAAAATGTCTTAAAACACGTTTACGATTCGGAGCTTCGCTTAAATGTTCAAATTCCTGATCTTGTACATGAATATTTCGATGAATATTATTTGGGGACACGATATAAAAATCCCGTTCTTCTCCAACCTTTAATGGGCGACTGGATTCTTTTAGAATATGACGCATATTATCAAGAGAGCGTTCCATTTCATTAACATATCGTTCCCCAGTCTTTCCGAGTTCCATTGTCTTTATATGACTGTAAGCATCGCGCACCTTGTCTCGGTCTTTTTCTTTAAAATAAATATCATAAGTTTTAGAATCCTCATGATATTGAGAAGATATTGTAAATCCTCTGCTCTTTGCTTCTTCGAGTATTCCTTTTTTCTGAATCTCATTTAATCCTTTATAGGAATATAGTGGGTGGCCGTCTTCATTTTGCAGATTGTCTTTTGCCATAACTCCAAAATTCACTTCATTGATCACTCGTCCTCGTTCCATTGTCTTTTCAATTGCATAATTCACAAGTGCCAGATCATCTTTTCTTACGATAAAAAAGTTTAGATCTTTATCAGGAATTGTATTTTGAATATTAGGGATTCCTAATTTTTCAAACTCCTGTTTCAGATCATTGATCGCAATATCTTTCACAGGGACCATATAAACATCATCTGATTTATTGGCATATGCCTCATACAAGCTTTTGATGACTTCATATTCTTTTGCATCTTTTGAATGTTCTTCCAGATACTTCAAGAATTCTGCAGTGTCAGCAAATAAAGCATTTGCAAAACGGATAGTATAATTTAACGTTTGTTCTGCTACTCTACTCATAATTTTCCTCCTTTTTATTTCTATTTTAAGTATGCGAGATTTGAAAAAAAATAAAGTTATACACTTTGTATAAAAATAATGTTACAAATCACAACTTTTTTCCTTCAAAAATCTCATATTTAACGTAGAGTTATTTTTTAAATTAATAAGGGAGAAAAATTATGTATAGCAGAGAATTAATTTTTGAATACGAAAATGTATTAACTGAGAACAAACCATCTGTAAACCCATTTCTTTTTAATCGAGGCGACTATGAAAATGAACGAAAAGCGTTATATATCATGAGATACGCGATTCAAACATATCTAAGATGGAATCCATATGAGGTAAGAGATCATATGACGCATCGTATTTTAAAAATGTTGAAATTAGAAGCATTATTAAAATACATTACGTTTCCAAGCGTAATTCAGATTGAAGAAGATCGTGACCTATTTTATCTGGCCGTAAAGTTGTATCCAAAGCAAATAAAATATAATGAGAAAGATCTGATCCTCAGAGTCTATAAACGCGTTTTAAAAGGCGATATGAAACGATTCCCAAAACAATTTCTTGCAGGAGCAGATGGATTATATCGTGCCAAATTATGTTTTCATTATATGGTCACACAATATCTTACATTCACAGGTATTGAAGATATGTACCGATTTTTCTCATCACGCGGAGGTGCTGTTGCTTTGAGAAAATATCGATTATCTCAAGTTTGCAAAGATCTGTTTGAATATAATGTTGATTTTCTGCATGAATCATTATCTGAAGATCAAAAAGATGAATTACTGTATCATTATTACAGATTTTCAAATATTTACAAAAAGGGGATCCGGTGAGGTCCCCTTTTTTTCTTATCCTTCTTTTTCCAAATTTTCTTCATCTACAAAATTCAGATTTTTCTTTAAGATTTCATTGATATGTTTTTTCACTTCCTGTTCTTTCACGGTTTTAAATTCCCCATATTCCATCAAACAGATCAAAAATTCAATTCCATATTCTTCATTTAACATTCTTTCAAAATCATCTAATTTGTCGATCTGTATCATATCATAAGCGTATTCTTTTCCTCTTTCTACGATTTTATCATATGTTTCAAATGTAATATTCATTATTCATTTCTTCCTTTCTAAGCAAATTGCTTTTTTAATTTTTCCGCTAATCCTGTAATCCGATTTTGTTTGTAAATATTAAGAATCGCCGTATACCAAGAATGATTTTGACTGTAGATCGTCACATCTTCTTTAAAACGTGATACAGCAGTTAAAAATAAATTTCTACTTAACATGACAGATGGTGCTGCTGGCATGATAATACTTCCACTTTTATACTCTGACCCTTGCGATTTATGAATTGTGATTGCATAAGATAGCTGTACATCATCCAGATTTGCTGCAGTGATCTCCAAAATTTCTTTTTTCCCTTCCAACTCGATCGTTAATGTTTCGTTCTCAATTTTTCGAACGATTCCCATATCCCCATTGAAATAATCAAGATCATAGTTGTTATGAATCATCATGATCTGATCATTTACATGAAATATCTGATGTTTGTATTCGATAACTTCTTGAGAATCGTAATTTAAAGAATGCTGAAAATCATGATTGATCCTTTGTGTTCCATAATCATTCTTTTTTACCATTGATATGATCTGAGATCCCTTTTGACAGTATTCTTTGATCATAAATTTTACTGCATGATCAAAGCTTTCTGTTGTTGGGATATTATAAATTTTAAAATGTTTATCATGAACAAGATCTGTCTGCCCTTTTCGGATCTTTTGAATATTCTGTGAGATAGAGGATTCTTCTTTTTGTCGAAATACATGATCAAGAACATATGTTTCAAAAAGATTGCTTTCTTTGATATCATGTAATAAATTTCCCGCGCCTACACTTGGCAACTGATCCTCATCTCCGCATAAGATAACAGTGCATCCTGATTTGACGGCTGATAACAGATCAGAAAAAATGAAAACATCTACCATAGAAAATTCATCAATGATAATGATATCAGCTTCGATTGGATCCGATTGATTTTTACATACCTTTTCACCAGCAATGATCTTATAATCGATCAATTTGTGAATTGTCTGTGCTGCTCTTCCTGTAATTTCTGTGATACGCTGCGCAGCACGTCCGGTAGGGGCACATAAAGAAACTTTTAATTCATGTTCAGAAGTCTGATAATATTCCAGTAAACGTTTGATTGTCGTTGATTTTCCTGTCCCTGGGCCACCGATCAATAATTTTACTCCAGAGCGTAAAACTATATTTTCTGCTCTTTTTTGTGATTCTGATGGTATAAATTCACTTGGAAGATCAGGAATTTTCTGAAACATCTGTTTACTCGTTTGATCTAAACGTTTCATATGAAAGACAATATTGCTTTCTGCATCCCAAGTTTTTTTCTGATAAACATATTCATGATCTACCTTGATTCCCTTCATTTCCTGTACTATAAGCCAGATAGTCAGATATGGAATCGTGCATTCATAAATAGATTTTTCGGATAATTGATTGACCTGTTCGATAAGTTCTTTTGCATGCATTTTTGTGTTTCCACGATCTTCATTTCGTCTCAGCACTTCATAGATCAAAGCTTCTACTCTTAATTTCTCATATGCAATGATCCCTGTTTTTTTGGCCAAAGCTTCACAAATCTCAAACGGAAGATCAATCTCATAGCCCACATGATAAGGAGATTCTTTTAATTTATCAATTCCTGAAAATCCATATTTGTCAATGAGTTTTTCAGCGCAGATCAGATCTGCATGTAATCTTGCAATAAAGAAATAGGTTTTTCTTACCATTTGTGTTTTCTGTGCTGTTTCGATCAAAATCTTTATTTTATCGTCATTTAACTTTGGTATTTTTTTACTCTTAATCTCATTAAATGCATCATCTCTACACAAAACATTATTTAGTGTCCCTGGAAAGGCATCATATAACGCTTTTGCTGTAACTTCCCCAATTCCTTTGAAATAGTCAGAACATAAATAAGAGATCAATGCATTTCGATCGTCAAACGTTTCTGTAATGGATTGAACAAGAACATATGGTCCCCTACTAGATTGTACGATTTCTCCTTTAATCTCCACAGGCGTTTGTTTCATGATTGGATGCATATTCGCATAACATGTCACGTCTCCATATTTATTTACATATTCCACAGTTTCTGTTGGTTTTATTGCAAATAAGGTCTTTCCATTTTCAAAATTTCTTCGTATTGTTTTATGATAAATCCCATGAAATGTGATCATATTATCTCTCCTATCTTTCTCTGTTCTAATTCAAATATGAGAGAAAAAATAAAAATAAATTTTCACATATAAAAAAACTGACTCGAATGAGAGTCAGCTTTGTATGTCATAATTCCATTGTTGGAAAAGAGTTGAAGATATCTTCTTCTTTGTATGGAGTTGTTGTAAATCCATTGATAATGTTTACATAATCGGCAAAACGATTATTTTTTAAATACTGCTGCTTTTGTCCAGGACTTAGATATTCTGTTTGATAAACAGTTTCCATTTCATTGTTTTTCACGCAAAATGTTAAAAAACATGGAATATCCAGGTTATTGCATATCCTCTTGATCTCTTCTACTTTTTCTTTTAAGTTCTTATTGTATTCTTTTGTTTTGTTGAATTCTGTAATCACATGATTCACCCTTTCTGTTAAAAGCCTTGCATCATTTTTCCTGCAATGGCAAAGATACTGTCATTTTCATCTTCATCGTATGAATCATCGATATCAACTGTCTCATTACTTTTTTCGTTATCCAGAGGTTCCGTAAATTCAGGTTCTTTCTGAACTTCGTCAACCTCTTCTGGTTCATTTTCTTTGATTTTTTGATCTTCTGTGTTTGAAATAGGAATTGTTACTTTGGATTTTATATCAGAATTCGATGTTTTATCTTTATATTCTTCTTTTATCTCTTCTGAATGATCGTCTTCACTATTTTTAGTTTCATCATCAAGCTTGTCATTAACGTCTCTTTTTTCTTGTTCTTCTTTATGGACTTCCTTAATTTTATTGTCTCTTTTATCATCAACAATAATATTCTGATCTTTTTTATCGTCATTGGTTGCCGCTTCTGCACTTTTTTGATTTAAAGTTAGCATCTCATCAGCCCGATGAACATTCATCGTATAATAATAATAAATTCCACATAAAGAATTTCGAAACATATTCTTTAAAATACTGTTTTTATAACCAGCTTTTATATTCCGAATCCACATGATCACATCTTGATCCTCTTTTGGATGAAAATTTAGTTGAAACTGAATTGTTTCATAACTAAATGTATCATCCTGAGGTTCTGGAATCTTTATTTTTTGTGGAGTTCCACGAATGTAATTACGAACAGCACTTTTAAAGGACTCTTTAAATTTAAATTCCGAATTGTGATATAACGACAATAGATCGATATCATATCGTTTATAAAGACGTATCGTTATTCGCATATCAGATCACCATCCTTTAATATCCCATTTGTCTCAATGTCCCAATCAAATTCATATAATACCCTCTTACATTATTAAAAATGCTAGGAAGATTGTCGTTCTGTGTTCCTGGAATGATCTTCAATGTCTCTAATCCTGAGAAATATTGAATGATATCTGGTTTCCATACAGCAGATAATCCACCTGTTGGGATCAGATAATCACAGTTAAATAAAGCATTGTAAACGGAACACAACTTGTCTAAAGCTTCATTACATACTTCATTGCAAGATTCTTCCAAAAGATTTGCGAAGGGAACATCTTTTGAAATTGGTCTTCCATTTTTTCGACTCTTGATACGTATATTCCCAGTTTTTAGATTTGACTGCATGGAAGCAATCGGGATGTCTTCATTATATTGTTCCTGAATTTTTTTTCTTGTTTTGTTTAAGATTTCTTTCATGCTCAGTTCATTGAAGGTACTTTGGTCTTCAATTGTCTGATTTTTGATATAAAATGTATCACATGTTCCAAATCCAGGATCAAAAATGATGAGATTTGAGCTCCATAGTTTCTTTGCTTCTGGGACCTGACGACCATTTCGATCAAAAGATACGCTGAATAAAGTTCCCATTGGCTGTGGCATGATCGCAATATCCTGTTTTGTGATCTGAAAATCAAATTCTTTCCATGGATCTTCTCCGACTTTCATACGAAAATGATGTTTTCCAGACATAGATTCAATCAGGTCTTCTTTGTCTGTCATATATTTTGGTGGCAATCCAGTTTGAATTTTGATCGGACGTCCTGATGGACCGCCATACTGATTATCAAACATTCCCATAGCTAATCCGCATCTTGTGATCACTTTAAACATTGGAGAAAAATATCTTTTCCTTCCATATAATTCAGACTCGCTATCATGCTCATCTGCCATTTCCTGTGCCATTTCTCCTACGATCCAGCTTTCTCCTGTTTCTAAATCTTCATATAAGATTCTTGTTTTGCTGACTGATCCGATACTAAGCAAAGGTCCTTCTAATTTTTTTGCAAAGCTTGGAATACAAGCAGCTGCATTTTCGCAAAATACTTTGACACTGGAATATCCAATATCAATTGCGATACCCCAAGCTTTTTTTACGCCAACGTTTTTCCGAGGGATGTATAACGTTTTCGTTTTAAAATCAATCGTGTTAATCATACGCTTTCTCCTTTATATAAAATTTGATTTGATTTTTCTTTTCAATATAAATATGAAAGATTTCAAAAGAAAAAATTTTCACATATAAAAAAAGCTCCAAAAATAAGGAACTTTTTCTTATGATTACATGATCGTGATACGATCGATCATGACATCCTGATAATGCACTATCTTTCCATCATGTTCTTTTTGCTGATTTGTCAGATAGCATTCCAGATGAAGCTGATCACCAACTCTTAATTTATCAACCACACGTTGAGCATTCGGCATATTTCGATAACAAGTAACATAGCTTCTTCGTTCATCTGTAATAGTTAAAATCGTCATACGAACGATATTTCCAGATAATCTGTAAATATTAACTAGTTCTCCCTCTAAAACACCACGATTGATAGGTTTTGGAAATCTTGATAATTCATCAAAATCCCCAGGAATCGGGGCAACCCTTTCCAGTGTTTGAACAAAAGATTCCTGATGGTATCTCTTTCCTGTAGACCCATCTTCATTTTTCACATCGTTGACATAGGATTGAATCTTAATCGTTGCTTTTACATACAACCCCTTTCGGAATTGTTCATCTTTATATTGTTGAAATACATCACCAGTAAGTAATACCATCGGTGCATCTACCGTATCCTGAAAGCCTCCCGGCTTGATCATAATGCTTCCGCGAGTTTCTGTCAGATTTTCAAAGACAATAAATCCTTGAAGTACAAATTCATTTTTCATGATTAAAAATGAGTAGTTGATACTACTTTTCTCCTTTCTTAAATTTTTTTGGAAATATTTCCTTTCATTACAAATATGAGAGATTTGATTTAAAAAATGAGCATTAAAAAAAGAGGGCGAACGCCCTCCCTTTTGCATCAATAAATAAAATCAATACAATTTTGATAATTACTTAATACATTGCGAAAATCTGAATTAAGAACGGTGCCAATAAAGATATGATCATAGTACTTCTGAAATTCCGGATTTGTGATCATCTGAATAAAATGTTCAAATGTCTGTACATCCAGATCATTTAGATCATCCAAAAACATCAATCTTGCTCCTGAAAGAATATTTAATAGATCAAGGATTAAAAATGCGATGATCTTCTTTTCTCCAGTTGATAACTGTTCATATTCTAAGCATTCATTGGTTCCCTGTTTATATACACGATAAGAAATCCCATCATCTAACACGAACTGTATATTTAAACTAATATTTAATAACTGAATACGTGCTGCGATTGTCTGATTAAACAGATTTAGATAATACTCTGTGATCTTTTCAATTGCGATTCCATCCATTGCAAGGAATTTGATCAGTTTCTGGTAGTATTCATGAAGCTCTTTTTGTTTTTTCAGATTATTTTGACTTTGAAGGTGTTGTTCATATTTTAAACGCTCCTGAAATTCCATCATGAGTGCATCTTTCTTTGCCTTAAAGTCATAATTTTCAGAGATTTTAGGACCATTTGTTTCCTGAACTGAAGCTTGATAAACTTTTTTATGTTCTTCTAATTGATTTTGCTTTAAAGACAATTCCTGATTATATTTTTCATCCTCTAATAATTTTTGATAATACGCTTCATACTCCGTAATTGTTTTTTCTGCTTTTTCAATATTAGATTGAATTACCAGATCATTCTGTTGCAGAGACTGTATGGTGTTCTGCATTTCTCGAATGACTGCTGATTTATCTGTCTGGCAGACAATATCCTGATGTAGAGGACACTGACTTTTCTGCATAGAAGCAATATACTGATTCATTTTCTGAATCGTATTATTATTGATTCTTAACTGACTTTCCATAGGACGTTTATAATTATATAACTGTTGAACATAATGATAGATATCCTGAGACTTATACTTTAATTCTACTAGTTTCTTTCCCTGTAATTCTGTTTGTAAACTTTGAATAATTTGTAACAATTGCTGATTCGTTTTTTTTCTTTTTTCTGCAGCAATATACTGTGCTTCAAGATTACTGGTCTTACTCAGATCTGCCTGAATTGCTTCCTGTGTTCGAGTTGCAGCACCATGATGCTCCTGCATATAAGTCTGGATCAACGCTTCTAAACGTTCGATTTCTCTTTTGGTGGAAAGATCTAGATCACGAAACTGCTTATACATGTTTTTGATATCTGGGATGGTAATCTTATTTTGATCTTTTACTTGTGCTCTTAACAGATTTTTTTCAGCTTCTACTAATGTTGGATCAAACTTTAACAACTGATCCAGATTCAGTTTTTCTGGAATATACTTTACAAGGAAATCACTAAATTCTCTTGGTTTTAAGTGTGTCATAACATCAGAAGATGTTACGATCTGAAAATCAGAAATTGGCATATTCACAACACTTGAAATAAACTGATTTCCATCTGCGATTTTTGTCGTTTTTCCGTTGATCTTTAATTGATTGGCTTTTTGTCTTGGAATCTTACGTAAAATAGAAACCATATTTTGATCTCTATCCAACGTCTCAATTTGAACTTCTGCATATTCTTTCCCATTTTGAACATTCGTTTTATCAATATTTCCTGTCAATCCTGTATATAATGCGGAAAAGAAACTACTCTTTCCTCTTCCGTTTGGCCCAGACAGACACGCGATACGATTCTGTGGTTCATATTCTAAATGGTCGATCGCGCGATAATTCTCAATTCCGATTTTTGTAAAAATCATATATTTCTCCTTTTCTCTATATCGTCATTTTTTTGTTACACACTAAATATGAGAGATATAGGAAAAAATAAAAAATCACATATAAAAAAGGCCCAAATAGGACCTTAATTATAGCAGCGTAGGATTCTGCTTTGAGGATAATCATGATACATCTTCTCTTCTCCTGCGAGAATGACAGCAGGTTGATATTGATTTGTACCATCTGGCAATCGAATTGGCTGCATTCGTTGCAACTGTTCTTTGGAAATCGCATCATCATACACCATAAGACTCATCCATTTTGTCTCTTTTTCATTGATTGGCATATGTAAGCAAGCAGCCCCATTCTTAAACTGTTTGATTTTCGTTACTTTCCCAACATAAAGATTTCGTTCTGGAAGATTATGTTTCTTATCTTTATAAAACTTCATCTGTCCTTGGAATAGAAATTGATTTACATAAATCTTTTGATCATGCATACTTGCTTTAATAAAGATTTTACATCCCGGACGAATATTTGCATTTCTCATCTTATCAACCATTCGATTGAACTTGTTATTGATAAAATGAATCGGAATCGTCATATATCGATAACTATTCCCATCAGGGAATAACCCATAAGCTGAAGCAACACAATGATTATTGTCGCTACTTCTTAACTCCATTATCATTACATACATGAAATAATTATTAGCACCTTGATAAATGATCATGTCTTATTTTCTCCTGTCATTATGATTATAGTTGATTTTCGATATTCTTATTCATTCATTAAGATATATCCAAGCAACTGACAGGCTCTTTCATGCAGATCAGTTTTCAAACTCATAGATTCTAGCATTCTTTCAGATTCACGGATCATTTCATCTTTTGAACGTTCAATACCACCTTTCCATGATGGAAAGATCTGTTTTAATCGTTTCTTGCCAAGAATATTGTAAATTTTAGAATCTTTTGCACTTTTCAGAACATCTTTTGTATAGCTTTCTTTTAAATTCTTTCTAGCAATATCAAAACATTCTTCTTTAGCAAACAATTCTTCTGCAATATCCTGACCGATCAACTTTTTGGTATGTTTCTTTACAACACCATCTAACGGGATCATGAGCGATCCTTTTTTCAATACAAATTTACAGCGAAAACTGCTTGTCATTACATTTGATGTTTGAATAAACACTCCAAGTTCATATCCGCTTACAGTTGGAAGTCCTCGGAACTGGCAAAAGATTTTGATCAATTGATCACTCATTTCCCATTCACAACCAGACATTTTCCCATATCGTTTTTCACATTCAGTTAAAAGATCAGGAATCAGATTCTCATCTTCTTTTGTGTAATAATCTCCTGCAACACCATACAAGAAAACACGATTATTTTTTCTTTTTGTGATAAAACGAAGATTGATTGGTTTTGCAAATTCCTTTGCTAAAACGACATTTCTTGCAAATCCTGGTTCAAAGAAGAATTTTCCTTTGATTCCCAATAATTGAGAAAAAGTGATCATAAGATCTGCTGTTGGCCATAATGCGATCTCTGCAACATTATCTCGCAGCACATACTGTTCTTTTTTCACTTCATCAATCACCTCTGGATTTTCTGCCTTCAATTCACCTACTGGAACTCGCACTCCATGAATACGGCATTGTTCATCAAAAACATTTTCTCCATTGATCATTGCAAAAATCAATTGATTTTCTTCTTCTCCAAGATAAGATAATACAGAAAGATCATTTGTGAATACTTCATACTCCTGTATTCCCTCATAATTTACATGCAAAAACTCCAAAAAATCTTTATAATTGTTTTTTCCAGAATAATTCATTTTTTCCTCCTATTCGACCATTGCTCGTCACTTCAATGATCATTTCTCTCTATTCGTCATTTTTAGTATCAATTAAAATATGAGAGATTTCGTACAAAATAATTTTCACATATAAAAAAATGTCATATCAAAGTCGAACATATGTTCTTTTTTCTTTATAAGATATCATTGATATAAAACTTTGTCAAGTCCACTATCTCGTTTAAAAAATCTCATATTTAAGATGTAACTTGAAAAGACGAAAGGAGAACAGTTATGAATACGATGATACGAAGTAATTATCTGAATACAGACATTCCAGTTCAGATGTACGAAGCATACAATGAACGAGAAGAAAAAGTTTTAATCATTACACATGCGTCTTTGGAACATTTTTTATTTGATCAGCTGCCTACATATATGAGAAATCTCAAGGTAAGTGTTCGCTACTCTTTAGAAACGATCTATGTATCTGATACTGTAGCATCTTTTTTATGCAAGATTGAAGATACCGCCGGAAGAGTTGTATTTAATACCGGAGAAAGCGACCGATCTCTTATGAAAAATGATCCGATCGGAATGAAAAACTATATTCGAATTGCAAAAAACAGAGCGATCGATGCAGCACTGATCCGCTATCTGGATCTGCCTACGGTTGAGGGAAAAGTTGGAAAGATCTATTCCAGTGCAGAGGATTTGGAAGGGATGACTTATGAAAAAAATCAGCCAAAACAGCAGCAATCAATGAATAATTCTCAGCCGATTCAAACAACGAATTATACTCCACAGCAAAATACAGGTAATTTTATGACTGAACTTACAAATACACCTGCAGATTGGAGTCAATTTATCATTCAGTTTGGATGGGGAAAGAATCAACCAATCGAATATGTTTATCAGACAAATGGTGGAAGAGACTGGTTATTAAAAATGGTGAGTGAAGCAGAATCTGGGCAGCTAAACTCATCTGAAGGGGTTGCTCAGTATCCTATGATCAAAGCATTTTTACATCAGAAAGGAGAATTATAATATGTCTTCTAAATTTAATTTCTTAAAGCAGGATTTAACTGCAATGACGCAAGATAAAGATTTCTTTTGTTTTGATGTAGAAACAACTGGATTAAGTCCATCTGATAATCGGATCATTCAGTTATCTATGATTCATGGTCGATTTGAAGGAATCAAACCTGTTGAAATTGATCGAATGAATTTTTACATCAATCCAGGAAAGGGGCATCTTCCATTACCTGACAAGATTGTGGATTTAACCGGGATCACAACAGAAACTGTGATGAATCAAGGAATTTCAGAGCAGGAAGCGGTTCAAAGAATTCAGAATTTTTTTGGAGACCATAAGATCAATCTAACTGGATGGAATGTAAGTTTTGACTGCAAATTTTTAACAAGCTTATATGCCAGACAGTTATTAGAATTTGAGCCGAATCTGGTCGTAGATGCGATGCAGATTGCAAAACAAAGAATTCCCAAAACAGAAATTAAAAATTATAAATTGGTTACTGTGGCTGAAAATTTTCATTTAGATGACGGAGTTTCTTTTCATGATTCTATGGAAGATACGCATGTAACGTTTTTAATCTTTAATATACTCTCTCAGGAATTATTAGAAGAGAAAGAAGATTCTGAACCACTACAACTCATTAAACCGATCGTTTATAAGATGGAAAGCTGGTCACATTTCTACAGTCAAACATCTATGATCAAAAGAATTTATCTGGATACAAGCGTAGGATCCATTTTTTACGATCAGTATAAAGATGAGTTTGGCGCAAAATCAAAAGAACTAGATCTTGATATGGTAGATTCCAATTATTTAATGGAATTTATGCTATGCTTCACACATACAACAAGAATTGGAGTAAACTCGATTCAGGAATGGAAAGGTCGCATCGAATTCGATAGCTAACAAAAAAGTATCTATAAAGGAAAGTTAAATCCTTCATAGATACTCTATTTTTTTATAAAGAAAAAAGAGGATATCATAAAATATCCCCTTCTTATACATCACATGTTGTTGTGTGAATTCTTATTTGTTAATGTTACATGTATATTTCCTTTTCATTTTTGGTAATTGAGCAATCTTTCCTGTCCCTTGAAATTCGACTTTTCTGGGCAAATTTCGTTCTATTTTTCTCGCTCTTACATATCCTTTTCTCATCGAACGATCCCCTGAATCTGTTTCCTGTTGATCGGACCAAAATATCTTCCATCATAACTTTCTTTGAAATTATCTCCAATGATCAGATATTGATCCTTCTTTAAAGTCACTTTATCAAACTTCTTTGCTTTAATCCCATGATAATCATAAAATTTTACTTCTTCATCATTCACATAAAGTGTGTTATCTTTAAATTCTACCGTATCTCCAGGAACACCAGCAATTCGCTTGATCAGTTCGATTCCTTCATTTTTCGCAATAATGATCTGCCCTCTATGATAATTATGAGACCATTTTTTTACAAACACATAATTTCCATCTTTGATCGTAGGATCCATAGAACATCCAGAAACATGGGATATCTGGAATACGAAATGTGATAAAAGTATTCCTATAAACAACGGAAATAAGATCATAAGCAGCATTTTAATGCTTTCTTTTGCATTGGCTGTTTTCATTTGAGCGCCCTCCTATTTAATACTTCAATCTTCAAATCATCTTTGGAATGTTTTAATACTGTATACTGCGTTCCTTTTCGATCGCGATACTGGTATCCGGTTAAATTAACTTCGATTCCTTGATCCATTCCTTTCTCAATTTTTTCTGTCATATGATCTAACATTTTTTCAAAATCGACTAAGTTTAAACGATTAACGCATGCTCGTTCTTTTTCTTTCCGATTTTCAGGGTAATATTTAGGACATGCATAAAATAAACTTAATGGTCCTTGTTTTAAATCCATAACGACTTCTTCTGTATGTCCATTTCCACACGTTAATGTAATATGTTTCCATAAATTCTTTATCATAATTAGCTCCTTTCTCAAAAGAAAAAGGAAAGATATTATCTTTCCCTGTTCTCCGCCATGTTTTTGATCTTCATAGCTAAATGTGTTTTGGGGATTACATTTTTACTTTTCCAAAAATCATCCATCTGAATCTGGAGGAATGTCTGTTTCTTATGATGAAAATAAAAGACTTTTTCTCCTATGGTTCCGATCATATCAATCTTTTTAGGTTCGCCTTCTTCTTTATACTTATCTGTAAAATAAAATCCAACAACCTTTCCGTTGTATCCAGAAAAACGAATATGTTCTTCTTCTGCACCAAATGTTTCGTAGAATCCTGCCGGCGTAGGAAGAATGCTGTAATTTGGAATATAAAAGATTGGTTCTGGATTCCCATTACCATAAGGGGCATATTTTCGAAGTTCTTTATAGTAATAAGGAAGATCCTCAAGATCTTCAATTTCCAGATCATAATATTTTTCTGTCACATGATCATTCACATATGGCTCCACAGCTTTTTCCATCGCTTTTTGGAATACTTTCAAATTGGTTTTCTTTAAAGAAAGTCCTGCAGCTGCTTCATGCCCACCATATTTTACAAGTAGATCAGAACAATCATCTAATACCTTTTTAAGATTCATGTTGTCTAAATCATTTCGTCCAGATCCTTTGATAAGGTCTGAATTAGCGGTATCAGTTAACACAATGGATGGAACACCATACTCTTCTGTTAGTTTTCCAGCGATCAATCCAACAACACCTTCTGGAATCCCTTCAAGATAAAGAACGATGCAGGAAGGAATATGATCCATTTCATCAATAATCTCCTTTGCAATCTTTGTTTTTTCCTTGGTAATTAATTGACGCTGCTTATTAACTGCGATCATATGCTCGATCCATGGAGTTAAATTTGATTGCATTTTTAGGATCTGATAACAAACCTGTCCACCATCATTGTATAATCTTCCCATTGCATTGATCGTAGGAGCTATCTTAAATCCAATATCACTTTCTGTAACATTGTTAGCATAGTTCTTGTACAATAACTCCTTTAGCGCTGGGGGTAACAGATCCATATGATTTAGAACTTCTAATCCATTTTTAACAATCTTCCGATTATCTTTTCGAAGTGGCATAACATCCGCAATCGTTGCAATTGCAGCATATGCTAACGCATGATTTTGAATCGTTTCATCTGGAATCATTTCACATAATAATTTGTAAGCAACACCAGCTCCACAATAATGATCAGAATCTGCAACTCCTGCATCAGCTTCAAGATCAATAATATGATCCGCTTCAGGATAAATAATCTCGCCATCAGTATCTCTTGCAGGTAAATGGTGATCTAAAATGATTACAGATCGTCCCTGTTCTTTTGCTTTCTTTACAGCATCAAAGGCAACGATTCCATTGTCCACAGTGATGATCAATGTTCCAGACACTTTATCCAAGATTTTTTCGGATAATCCATATCCATCGGTTTCTCTTCTTGGCACATAAACTTCAAAATCCTTTTGAAGGAAAACTAATATCATATCTAAGATCAGTGAACAGCAGACTCCATCCACATCATAATCAGAGATAATACTGATCTTTCCGGAATGATCCCGGATCATATCTGGGATTCCGCCAAAATCAAACTGATAGTCTCTTTTTTCTTCTTTTAAAATATCTTTTGATGTATTATGTTCCACAACTTCTTTGACCGTATAAAAATTTTCTCTTTTTTTGTAATCCATATATCTTTTCTCCTTTCGTCATATTGTCTTACAATGTAAATATGACAAATGGAATTTCTTATAATTATTATTCTTTCAGAATCTGATCCACAAGATTTTCTGCCAGTTCATCCTTTTCTTTATCAATCTCTTCTAAACTCTTGCAGTTTTTTAAATACTCCACAGAATATGGGATGATCTCAAGAACTGGTAGATCGTTCCAGTCAAAAGAATGTCCACAAGCTTCACAAGTCAGTTTTCTTGTTGGTATTCTGGAATTGATAAATCCATCGATTAATACCTCAGAATTCGTTGATAAGGCTTCTGCATCATTTTTAGCGATCTTGTCATAGGATCTTACCCACGGATAATCTGTTTTAACCATTGGATCTCCATCTTTTATAAAATATTTTCGATTGACTGCTAATTGATAGTTCGTTGTCGTTTTACCTTTTTTTGATGTAAAACTTTGTGGATCACGACATAAGGTTCCAACGATCATTGCTTGATTACTGATCTCACAGCTGTCTTTTAACAATTCCAGTGCTTGTGCATCTGTTACATTTTGCTCCATTCGTTTTATAAAAATTGGAGTAATATATGTTGCATTTGCTTTATCAATTGGAATTGGTGATTGACAATTTGGGCATGTTGGACGTTTAATGATTTCCTGAGTTGTTAATACCCCTTTTAAATAGATCATGTCGTTTTTGTGATAATCTGAAATCTTTTCAATGATCTCAGAATCTCTTGCTAAGATCCATGGCTGCTGATATCGAAGTTTATCAACATAAGATTGCATATCACGATTACCTATGATCGTATCCAAAGAAAATCTTGCCATTACAAAATCCCCATCATCTGTCAATCGAATCAATGGATCTTTATGCATTTTTCCGTAGAGTATGATTTCATTATGTCTACTCATTTTTTATCTCCTTTCATTTGCAAAAATACGCAATTAATGCCATTTTGCTTTTTTTATCTTCAATTTAAATATGAAAGATTTGATAAAAAAAAATGAGTTTCTCTTCTCTCTGCTTCTTTTAAAGGAAACAGTCTTAAGATGATACCAGTCTTGAGATTATATCTCCCTGTTTGTATAAAAGAAAAAGAAAAAACTTCAGGAAAGAATAAAGCTTGAGAGTACCTCTCCTGTTTGTATAAAAGAAAACTCCTTCTTAACAAAAAAGGAAAACCTTTTGGCTAGGATCCCCAAGCTCGCGATTTCCTTATCCTGTCTGTCTCGGTTCCTCTCCGGAACTCTCGGCCAGAGCAGGAGGCAGGAAATATGAGCTTCCCCCCTCCCGT
>ERZ857785.277-NODE-277-length-72805-cov-28.613842_pt1 | contig 72805 bp, 51 predicted proteins | sample MGYA00519763_ERZ857785 | MGnify/ENA primary metagenome ERZ857785 (study PRJEB31778, sample SAMEA3449365) | human gut metagenome | biome: human gut; feature: human-associated habitat; material: faeces | place: United Kingdom | collected 2010/2012 ...
AGGTGTACGTCCGGTTCGGAGGCGAGTATTGGGAAACCTATCATAGAAATATGACAAGGCGCCGGGTACTTAGCCTACATAATCAAGTTGTGAAAGCCGTCAATTCGCACTTTTCCAACGTCGCAATCCCGCATCAGATCGCCGCATTGGAACAGCGCATGAGGGAATTGAAAGCCTTTAGTATCAAGATACTGAACCTTGCCAAACAAGCTAAGGAATGGTTGCGAATATAAGGTCGGGTTCCTCGCCCGGCGGAGCCTTGCGCTATAACAAGGAAAAAGTGGATAAGGATGAAGCCGAGGTGCTCTTCTGGCAGAAGATGTTGGAACCGTTCGACCGATACGGGCGCATGGATATCGACGCTTGTATGGATAGTTTCCGGCCATACTTCGAAGCCAACCGCAGAACGACCAATACGGTATTCCATGTTTTACTGAATCCTTCGCCCGAAGACAAACTGACAGGCGAACAGTTACGGGAAACCGCCAAGGAGTATATGGAACGTATGGGATATGGAGATCAACCTTATATTGTTTTCAAGCATAATGACATTTCCAGAGAGCATCTCCATATCGTGTCGCTGCGGGTCGATGAGAACGGACATAAGCTGTCGCATGATTTCGAAACAGAATAACGGAGAGCAACGGCAAAGAATCGGGACTGTGGCTTTTCCGCGGTTCCGTTTTTTGCGCAGCGGGACATTATAAGATCTTCGACATCAACCTGCGGCAGCATTTCTATTCGCCGGAGGTGGTCCACGACTCGCTCTGCCGCAGCAATATTCTGAAAACAAACGACGAGGAGTTGACCGTCGTAAGCCGGATGTTCGGCATACAGGCGCAGTGCCGCGACCTGCTCGAAAAATACGGACTCCGTACCGTGATACTCACCTGCGGCGCCGTCGGAAGCCATGTATTCACTCCGGACGGCATGTCGTACGTCGCCACGCCGCACGTCGAAGTGGCCGACGGTGTCGGCGCGGGGGATTCGTTCACGGCGCAGATCAGGAAGGAATAGGCGGCGGTCAGTTGACCGCCGCTTGTTCTGATGAAACACCCGGAGACTTTCGTTTGCAATAACGTTCGCACTGCCCGGCGATGTCGTAGCCGAGCATCGCGCCGAGCATGAAATCCTCCTCGGCGGAGAGTTCGTTGAGCGGCTTGTGGATGAATGTCGCCACGGTCTCCAGACACATGCGGTTGCCGAAGTAAAGATTCACCTTGCTGTCGGTCACCGACTGAATCCGGTAAGCGATACCCAGCCTTTCCAGCCGCTCGGAGAGCAGAGAAGCGCAGGTGCGGCACATCGTGCAGAGCACCAGACTCCGTACACCTTTCTGGAACTCGTAAATCTGGTGCAGGAACAGCTTCATCGAATCGTAACGGCTGAACTCCTCGGCGCTCATCGTTACTCGTTTTTAATCTGTTCGCACCATGCGGCAACCCGCCGGTCGGTCTTGTCGGGCGCGCTTTCATCGACGGCAAGTCCCACGAACTTTCCGCCGCGGCAGACCAGCGAACCTGTTTCGTCATACCCTTCGGGCGCATAGGCTCCGACGAACGTGCAGCCGCTCTGCTGCAAGCCGTCGTAAATCAGCCCGACGGCATCGCAGAACGTATCGGGATAGGAACCGCTGTCGCCGCAGCCGAAAAGCGCCACCTTTTTACCGCTCAGATCCTGCGCCTTCAGCTGATCCAAAAAGCCGTACCAGTCGTCCTGCAATTCGCCTGCGCCCCACGTCGAAGAACCCAGCACGAGCAGGTCGTATTTCTGCACTTCGCCGGCCGGCGTATCGGCCACATTGTGTACATCGGCGTCCGCGACGCCCAATTGTTTGGCAATATCCGCAGCCACGGCCTCGGTCGTGCCCATCGTACTGCCGAAAAAGATACCAGTCATAATTTCGTCGTTTTTGGTTTACGGCAAAGAAACAGCATTCCCACCGGATCGTCAATACCGGATTTTAGGGGTTTTGGCGCGGCCGGATAGCATTATGATGGGATGCCGCACGAACGCAACTCATTATTAATTGGTGATGATTGCAATGCAATTTACCAAGATATGGCGATTGCCGCATATGCCGGGGCGCTATACTTTTGTCCCGTGAAAACAGAACTATGCGGCTACTCCTGAAATATTTGCTATTTATCCTGCTGCCTGCGTACACGTACGGGCAGTCCGGCCGGCCCGACGCCGGGATCACGTTCGAAGTTACCGATTCCCTGCACAATCCGCTGGCGTATGCTACGGTGGCGCTGACTCCTATGTCGGGGGGGGGAAAGGCCTACGCGACGACGACCGATGAGGAGGGCCGGGCACGTTTCACCCTGCCCGCGAATACCTACAATGCGGATATCTCATATATCGGATATGTCTCCCAACGGATGGAGGTACGGCCCGTCAGCGGCAGCGACATGCTGCGGACCGTCCGGCTCCGGACAAGCGACACGCAGATCCGCGAGGTCGTAATCACGGCGACCCAAGTGCGGGGACCGGTCTCGGGCGTGCATATCGGCCGGGACGCGATGAACCACATCCAGCCGTCGAGTTTCGGGGACCTGCTCGAACTGCTGCCCGGCGGACGGGCCTCCGACCCCTCGTTTTCCTCCTCGAACCACATTCATCTGCGCGAGATCGGCACCTCGAACAGCGATTACCAGACTACATCGCTCGGCGTTTCGTTCGTCATGGACGGAATTCCGATGTCGAACGACGCGGGCATGACATACAATTCGGGAACGACCGTCGGCAATAATATTTCATTGAACAGAGGCGTCGACATGCGCACGATGCCGACCGATGAAATAGCTTCGGTAGAGATTCAGCAGGGCATTCCGTCGGTCGAATACGGCGATCTGACCAGCGGACTGATCAAGATCAAGCGCAAGGAGGGAGGCCGCAACCTCGAAGCCCGCTTCAAAGCGGATCTGGGCAGCCAGCTGCTCTATGTCGGCAAAGGATTCGAATGGGGCGCTCCGGCCGACCTGCTGACGATGAACGTCGGCGCGACATGGCTCAACTCCCACGACGACCCGCGCAATACGCGCCAGAACTACCAGCGTGCGACCGGATCGTGGCGCATGAAGAAACGCTGGGAAAGCACCTCGGCCTACCGTTACACGTTGGGCGGATCGCTCGACTACACCGGCTCTTTCGACCGCCAAAAAAGCGACCGGGATATCGACGAAGGCCCGGCGGGCATCCCCCTCGAACGCTACAAATCGAGTTACAACAACGTCGTCGCGGCGGTGAATTTCACCGCCGAATCCAAGGGTGCGAATTTTTTCCGCAGCTTCGATTTTTCCGCTTCCGTCTCTTCCGAATTCGACCTGATCGACCGCTGGCGTTACCGAGCGAACAGCGGCAACGTCCCTATACGCACGGCAGTCGAAGAGGGCGTCTTCGATATGGAAGTGCTGCCGGTCCGCTATGAAGCGACCCTGCAGGTGGACAACAAACCGTTCTACGCCAACGCCAAGGCGGTAGCCCTGCTGGGAGCCGACACCCCGCTGAGCCGCAACACGATCCGCATCGGAGCCGAATGGAACATGTCGAAAAATTACGGCGGCGGTCTGCTTTACGACGTGACGCGCCCATTTACCGACCTGATGAGTTCCCATCCGCGGCGTTACGACGCCCTGCCGGCGCTGCACCGGCTCTCGGTGTTTCTGGAGGACAATACGACGATTACGGCCGGCGAGTGGCGGATCGAGATAATGGCCGGACTGCGTACGACGGCCATGGCCAATCTCGGAAGCCGTTACACCCTGCAGGGCAAATTCCATTTCGATCCGCGTGCCAACCTCTCGGTGACGCTTCCGGCGTTCGACATGGCAGGCGACCCGATGCGCATCACATTCGCGGGCGGCGCGGGATGGCACACCAAAACGCCTACGCTCGACCAGCTCTTCCCCGAACCGGACTACTCCTATTACACGCGGCTCAACTATTTCCCGGCGGACGACGAATCGAAACGCCGTATCAATGTGGAAGTCTTCAAGCACGACCCCACCAATTACGACCTGAAGGCGGCGCGGAACTTCAAATGGGAGGTGCGCGGCAATGCGGAGTGGAACGGATACGGATTGTCGGTAACCTATTTCCGGGAGAATATGACCTCGGGATTCCGCACCTCGACCGACGTACTCACCCGGACCTACCGCGAATACGACACCGGACCGCTCAAGGATATGGAGTTCACCGGACCGCCGCAGCTCGAATGGCTTCCCTACAAGGACAAAACGGTATTCCAGACCGTCGGCGTCAAGACCAACGGAAGCCGCACATTCAAGCAGGGCATCGAATTCTCGCTCTCCACGCGGCGCATCCGGGCGCTGGCCACGAAACTCATCGTCTCGGGCGCCTATTTCAAAACCCGCTATGAGAACAGCGAACCCCAGTACGTCCTGACGACCGTACAGCTCGCAGAAGGGACGCCCTATCCTTACATCGGGCTTTACGATCAGGACGACAACACGTTTCACGAAGTATGCAACACCAATTTCCTGCTCGACACCCAGATTCCCAAACTGGGGCTGATTTTCTCCACGTCGTTCCAATGCCAGTGGTTTTCCGGCATGAAGGCCGAATGGTGCAATCCTGCGCCGACCAGCTACCTCGACCTGCAGTTACAGGAACATCCGTTTACGGCCGAGTCGGCAGCCGACGGTATTTTGCAGCATATGATCCACGACAACGTATCGAAAGAAGCCTATCTCTACCGTCTCACGCCTTTCAGTATGAACGTCAATCTCAAAATCTCGAAACGGCTTTACCGCGACCGGCTCAACATTGCGATTTTCGTAAACCGGCTGTTCACATACAGTCCTTCGTACAGAAACGAGACCAACGCACTGGTACGCCGCTATTCCAGCCCCTATTTCGGCATGGAACTCAACTTCAAACTGTAATGCGATGATGATGAAATCTACCATACGGACCCTGTTTCTGCTCTCCGCACTGCTGTTTTCGGCCTGCGAAAAAGACGATTCGATTTTCACCGAACTGTCCATCCGGTTCGTGATGCCGGACAGCCGCCCCGTCGAAAAGCTGGAAATACGCACGGACATCTCCTACTTCGACAATATCAACTCCGGAGAGCGGGTGCCATTTCCCGCCGCCGAACAGAACAGCGCGACAATACGGCTCCGCAAAGGGGTTTACACGTTCATCGTCGAAGCCGACGCGACCTATTCGACCGGAGAAAAGAAGATTTTGCGCTGCACGGATTACAATCAGATTCCAGCAGCAATGACTTGGGTAGAGGACAGCGAATCGATCGTGTTGTTACTAAAATCGATCTGACGATGATGAAGGCCCTTTTCCTGTCGATACTGGCGCTGCTGCCCGCCGCCGCTTCCGCCCAGCGCGATACGCTCGGCGTATTGGAGCGTTCTTCCGTTTTCAGCGCGGAGGACGAACGGGCCGTAGCCGGATTTCATACGGAGTCGCCCGCGATGATGCTCTACCGCAGCGAACAGTCGCTTTCGCAGATCTCGCTCCGCATCGACCTGCGCCGTGAGCAGGAGGCGCTGCTGCAGCCGCTGGGCGACGGAGCCTTCGACGGGGGATTTTATGCCGAAAGCTACCGGCGGCTCAGCGAGCGGTCGGCAACGTGGGCAGACGCCCGGTACGTCCGCGGCAACCGCCGCAACGTCTGCTGGAACTCCACGGCCGACTACCTGCTGCTCTATCCCTGCATCACGGCGGATTCCGCCGGAGGAAACCTCTCGACCGAGGAATATGCTTTCGGCGGCGGCTATGTCCACCGGGTGGGACGCTTCGACCTTGCGATCCGGGGCGACTACCGCGCCGGACAGGAATACCGTCAGGTCGATCCGCGGCCCCACAACGTCGTGTCGGATTTCACGATCAAACTCGGCGTAGGCATGCAGTTCCCTCAGTACGTTTTGGGGCTGGACCTGCAGGGGCGGCTCTATAAACAGGATCAGGACATAGACTTTTTCTATCCGCCCGGCGCCAGCTCTTCCGAGCTGTATATGACCGGACTGGGCAGTTATTACACCCGCTATTCACTGAACAGCGAGAGTTTCAACATCGGCTATGACGGAAAGGGTTGTCTGCTGGCGGCACAGCTCATGCCGCGGCACGCGAAAGGCTGGTATGCCCGTGCCGCATTCGAAAGCCTTACGACGGAGCGGCTCAACAAATCCAACAACACGGTCCCCATAACCCGGCTCAAAACCCGTCAGGCGACCCTCTCCGCAGCCTACCGCAGCGGCCGCTGGTGCCTGCGCGCCGGAGGCGGCTATGAACTGCGCCGCAGTATCGAAATGATAGCCGACCGTACGGGACACAGCGTCATCGTCGATGAACAGGCGATGTATAAGAACCGTATCTGGCACGCCGACGCCGAAGCGACCGTCGAATGGCGGCGCGGCACGGTGAATTACATGCTCAGTCCCCGCGCGGAATGGCGGCAGTCCACGGCCACGTACGCCTACCCGGCACGGCGGATGCGGCTTGCGCAGTTCTGCGGAGCGGTACGCGGCAGCGCAGAATGGCTCCGTCCGCAGTGGCGCGTGAAAGCGACGGCAGGAATCGGCTGTTACGTCTCGCCCGACGAGGAGGTTTCGCTCAGCAACGTGCTGAACAACATTTCGGAATACCTGACTTACACGGCGGCGCGGCTGAGCGGCCGGGCCGTCGCCCCCGAGGTGTCCCTGCGGGCCGAACGCCGCCTGAGCCGGAATCTGGCCTGCTTCGCCGAGGCGGGGTGGACGCCCCGGTTTTACAGCGGAGGATTGTCCGAACACGTTCTGACGGCGACGTTCGGCATCCTGTTCTAAACGATCGAACCAATATTTGTCAAACCAATAATAAAAACCAATTATGAAAAAGCTTTTCTTAATTCTCACCACGGCCCTCTTCGCAGCGGGCTTCGCATCCTGCACCGACGATCCCGAAGAAACGGTCAATCCCGTCGTCGTATCCGAAATCTTGCGCGCGCTCGGCGGCAATGTGCTGGTAAACGTGCCCGAGGAAAATTTCGACGTGAATATTCCCGCCGATGCTGCGTCGTGGGTTCAGATCAATGAAGCCGAATCTTCGGGCAAAGCGCTGGTGCTGTCCGTCGATGAGAACGAAACGGGGACGGAACGTTCGACCGTCGTGAACGTGACGCGGAGCGGCAAGAGCACCGTTCTGGCGACCGTAACCATCAAACAGAGCGACATCACGCTGCAAGCCGGCGAATTCGTGATCGAGGAGATCTACTTCACAGGCACGGCGTTTCCCGAAACGGGAAAGCCTGACAGGTGGCTGGGCGACCAGTACATCAAGATCCGTAACAACTCCGACGAAGACCTCTATGCCGACGGCATGATGCTGATCCTTTCGAGCGGACTCAATTCGGGCATGAACAGCGAGATGATCGAAGGCAAGGACTTCCGCAAGGAGTGTTGTGCGGGCAATGCGTTCTACTGCATTCCCGGCAACGGACAGGATGTGCTGGTCAAAGCCGGCGAGTCGCTGATCGTCGTCAACAACGCCCAGAACCACACCATCGGCAACCCGAACTCGTGGGACGCCACGAAAGCCGATTTCGAGTGGTACGACGTTTCGTCGAACGAGAACTATCTGGATATCGACAACCCCGACGTGCCCAACCTCGACAAATGGTACGCTTCGACATTGACGGTCCAAGTGCTCCACAACCGCGGCTTCAACGCCGTGGCTATCGCCATGCCGCCCGTCGGCCTGACTGCAGAGCAGTTCCTCGCCGAATACCCGCTCAAAGACGCCCAGTATATCTTCCACTCCCCGAACGGCTCGGACTACACGATGCCGCTGCGCAACTGCTACCGCGTGCCTAACGAATGGGTGCTCGACGCCGTGAACACGGGCTGCCGCGACGAATACTACATCGCCCCGTGGGACGCTTCGCTCGACGCAGGTTACGCATGGTGCGGTACGGCCGACGGAGATGCCTACCGCTTCGGCAAGTCGGTGATCCGCAAGACCGGTTCCGACGGCAAACTCATCGACTCGAACAACTCGACCAACGACTTCGAGTCCAATACGAAGGCGTCGCTGATTAAGTAAGCCGGAAGAACGACCATTCTTTATGACCGATTCTGTCATCGAATGCCGCAACCTCACCCATTGTTACGGGGAGCGACTGATATACAAAGACCTGAGTTTCGAGGTTCCGCGCGGGCGGATCCTCGGACTTTTGGGTAAAAACGGCACCGGAAAAACCACGACCATCAACATTCTGAGCGGCTATCTCCAACCGCGCGCCGGACAGTGTCTGATCTTCGGCGAGGATATCCGCACGATGCGGCCCGAAACCCGCGCCCGGATCGCCCTGCTGATCGAGGGACACGTGCAGTACGCCTTCATGACCATCGAGCAGATCGAACGGTTCTATGCGCGGTTTTATCCCCGCTGGAACCGCGACGCCTATTACGGACTGATGGAAATGCTGAAGGTGGCGCCCCGGCAGCGCATCTCGCGCATGTCGTGCGGACAGCGTTCGCAGGTGGCCTTAGGGCTGATTCTCGCCCAGAACGCCGATCTGCTCGTGCTTGACGACTTCTCGATGGGACTGGACCCCGGTTACCGCCGCCTGTTCGTAGAATACCTGCGCGACTATGCGCAGAGCGAGGAGAAGACCGTTTTCCTTACCTCGCACATCATTCAGGACATGGAAAAGCTCGTGGACGACTGTATCATCATGGATTACGGAAGCATTCTGGTACAGATGCCCGTCGGCGAACTGCTCGGCACGTTCCGGCGATACACCTTCACGCCGGGCGCCGACGTCACGATCCCCGCCGGCGACGGCCTCTACCACCCGAGCGTCGTGAACGGGCGCGCCGAACTCTATTCGTTCGACTCCCCTGCGACGGTACAGGGCGTGCTGGAGCGCGCGGGCATTGTCTGCAGCGACCTGCGCGGCGAAACGCTGAACCTCGAAGACGCTTTCATCGGACTGACCGGAAAATACTAAACCCGAATTATGATCAAAGCCATATTCTACAAAGAGTGGATCAAAATGCGCTGCTTCTATCCGCTGAGCGCATTGTTCCTCTTCGGAGCCACCGCCTATGCGCTGCTGCGCGTCCAACGGGTGATAACCTTCAAGGGTGCGGCGCACGTCTGGGGGGTGATGCTCGAAAAGGAAGTTGTCTTCATCGACATTCTCCAATACCTGCCGGCCCTGCTGGGCGTATTGCTCGCAGTGGTTCAGTTCGTCCCCGAAATGGCCCAGAAACGGCTGAAGCTGACGCTTCACCTGCCCTTTCCACAGTGGAAGATGATTCTGCTGATGTCAGGCATCGGGCTGGGAGCGCTGGCATTGCTGTTCATCGTGCAAACCGCCGTGCTGTGGGGGTACTTCCACGCCCTGCTGGCGCCCGAACTGGTCGCGCGGATTCTGCTGACGGCGCTGCCGTGGTATCTGGCCGGGCTGACGCTCTACCTGCTGACGGCATGGATCTGTCTCGAACCCACATGGAAACGGCGGCTGGCGAATCTGCTGATCGCCGTGGGCGTCTGCCGGATCTTCTTCCTCTCCGACACCCCGCAGGCCTACGACGGCATGCTGCCGTGGCTGGCGCTGCTGCTGGTATGTTCGCTGTTCTTCCCGCTGCTTTCGGTATACCGTTTCAAGCAGGGATGTCAGGATTAACCCGCAAAACGACAAATCTATGATAAAGAGTATCAAAACCGGAATAATCCTCCTTGCGGCGCTTCTGCTGGCATGGCTGCTGCCGTGGTGCTACGCGTTCGTGTTCGCATCGCCTTCGTGGTCGCCGTTCACGCTCTACAGCTGCGTGACGCACGGATTCGCATCGGTGGATTTCGACCGCGAAAACAACGTCGCCGGACGCGATCTGCAGGGCAACACCTACACCCAGCAGCAGTTCGACAGTATCCTGCCGACGTTCTATTACCGCCAACTCGCCGCCGAAGGGAGGTTTCCGTCCGAAATCGAGGGCGTGGCGGTCGAATCGCGCGACGTGGAGCGCACGAACTTCATGTTCCGCACGTCGCCCGGCGAAATCAACCGCCGCAGACCGACGGTCTATCAACTGCTGGAATCGATGCCCGACCGCATCGATTTAGAACCGGCGACGGACGTGTTCCGCATCACCGGCGAGGGAATCGAGTTCGTCGATATGGAGACCAACACCATCGACCAAAAGAAGAGCGCGGCATTCACCAAAGTCCTGCGGGACAAGGGATTTTCGTTCCCGGCCCGCGTCGTCTCCGGCAACCCCTCGACGCGCAAGCGGTACGACAACGGCTACCTGCTGGTGGACGACGCGCTGCGCGTCTACCACATGAAGCAGGTCCGCGGCCGCCCGTTCGTGCGCCGTACCGACGTTGCGGACTCGCTGCAAATCGGCCAGATTTTCGTCACGGAGTTCGCCGACCGCAAAAGTCTCGGTTTTCTGGTGGACAGCGAAAAGCGTTTCTATACGCTCGGTGCGGAGGATTACAAACTGCACGAGATTCCCGTCGGGAAATTCGGCCCCACACGGGAGAACATGATGATCATCGGCGACATGTTCTACTGGACGGTCACCATCCAAGGCGCCGAATCGAAACGCTATGTCGCCGTGAACGCCCGCGACTATTCACTGGCGGACGAATACCGCCCCGAAGAGAAACCGCAGGCATGGGCCGAGTACGCAAAATACCTGTTTCCCTTCGAACTGTCGTTCACCTCGCCGCTGGACGGCTACGTAAAGCCCCGGATTGCGGAGGTGTCGTTTCAGGCCCTCTGGCTAGGACTCGCGCTCGGCGCGTTCTATGCGCTCATCCGCCGCAGATCGCCCGGCGGACGGCTCTGGCAGACCGTCGGCGTCGTCTTGTTCGGACTCTTCCTCTTCGTCCCGCTGCTGGTATTCGGCACGGCAAAACGATGACAACAAACCCATACGCAAGAGAAGGGCGGACGTTTTCGACGGCCGCCCTTTTATCACACGCAGTTTCCCGGATCAGGTCAGGAAAATAAACAGCAGCGGAATCAGAATCCCCGCGATCAGCTCGACGCCTCCGCGGCCCCGCAATCCTTTCGGGCCGCGCATCATCACCAGCCCGGAAAGCACGATTACGATCAATCCCGCTAAAAAGACATCCGAAAAGACCGTCCACCAGCGCGACGGATTGTAATGCAGCCGGTTCAGACTGCTCAGCACGGGCCGCTTGCGGATCGACTCGTAGACGGCGTGTCCCGACGCCAGATCGACCGTCAGCGAACAGCCGCCCCGGATAAAGACTTTCAACCGGTCCGGTTCGGGAAAGTAATGTTTCAGGTAATTGCCCTCCTCGCCGACGCGCAGGAGCAGTTCCTCGGCCCGCGCACGGGTCCACTCCTGCTCGGCGCGCGGTATCTCCTGTGCGAAGACCAGCTCGGTCCGGCGCACCGAATAATCGGAATTGAAATCGCGTTTGTGGTTGAGCATGAAGCCCGAAACCGCATAAATCAGCAGTACGCCCGAAAAGAAAAAGGAGAGGTCGCGGTGAACGGGCCTGCTCCATTTCCTCACGGCGGACATAAACGACCGTGTCCCCATGACGTGCAAAACTTCTTATTTCAAAACTTCATAACTCCCGCCGTCCACATGGTAGAACGAAAGGTATTCCTTGCCTTCTTTGGCTTTGCGGTCGGCGATACGGGCACGGAAGTCGGCGATACGCTTTTCGGTGCTGCTGGCAACCGATTCGCCGCGGGCCTGATGTTCGGCGCTGCATCCGGCTTCGCCCTCGCCGTGCTGCCGGGCGATCTGGTCCTTGAGCCGCAGCTCCCACTCGGCAAGGTAAGCCTCGTCGATCCGGTCTTCGACCAGCGTGCCCGTCACCCGCACGACGTTGTTCACGCATTCGGGCTTGAAGCTGCCGATCTTCTCTCCGGCTTCAATGCGGATCACCTGCGTATCGTCGGTTCCCATTAGGAAAATCTTGCGGCCCCCGTGGCGGCAGATATGCGTGCAGACGCCCTCGACCGTCACCTTGCCGCCGGTCAACTTCTCAGCATCGGCGAGCAGGTTATCGACCTCCATGACGGAACTCTGCGTTTCTGAGGTTTGAGTCTCCGAAGCGTTCTTTTTATTCGGGTTCCCGCCGCACCCAGCAAGGAAAAATACGGCGGCTGCAAGCGCCGCACAATAAACGAAATGTCTCATAATCGGTTTGAATTTTTTCTTCGTTTTCCGCATTCGGCGCAACGGGCCGTCCCGCAGCGTCTCGGCAGATTTTAGTAATACAAAGAAACGACATTACGCCGGGAACGGCAATACCTAATTTTAGGGGTTTTCAGGAGCCGCAATACCTTTATAGATGGATAGCGGCCGCTCCGAGACCGGGGTTTCAACGCTCCGTGATCTTATAATCTTCGCCCAGCACCCGCTGCAATTCGGCCAGCTCCGGCTCCCGCCCAGTGAATTCGACCGTCGCGGCAGGAGGATCGAGAGTAACAACGGCACGGAGACCTTCGATGCCGTTCAGGGCCTTTTCGACATGCATCCGGCAGTGGTTGCACATCATTCCTTCGATACGATACTCTTTTTTCATGGCTGTTTGTTTTTTGGTTATAAATTCTGTATTTATTTTATGGACGGCTTTCGTGCCGAGCCGTTTTGTACTCAGCTGCAGGCTATTGGCCACAACGCTCACACTACTCAGGGCCATGGCGGCCCCGACGAGCATCGAATTGAGCAGAAACCTGGTCAGCGGATAGAGCACGCCAGCGGCGACAGGCACGCCGATCAGGTTGTAGATAAACGCCCAGAAAAGGTTCTGCCGAACGGTGCGCACGGTCGCGGCCGAAAGGCGGACCGCCGCGGCGATCTTCGTCAGGTCGGACGAAAGAATCGTGACCTTCTCCACGTCGATCGCAATGTCGCTCCCCTGCCCCATGGCAATGCCCAGATCGGCCTGCGCCAGCGCCGCACTGTCGTTGATGCCATCCCCGACCATTGCGACACAGCGACCATGGCAGCGAATTCTTTTGTCATAAGAAAATTGCAAAAACTATCGGTACAAAAGTATGTTTTGTCGATTCATATGCTTCCCCTGACAGAAAAGGGGCAATTGAAAATCAGAATAAACCATCAGGCAATATATACTGAATGGGGCAGATTTCTTTGTGTTAACGGAAGAGTTTATTAAACAAGTGCAATACAATGAACAGAAGACATCGGGAAAATTAAAATTTTCTTCGTCTAAAAAAGTTCTTTAAACTAATTTCTTAAAATTGCACTCGCCGGTTGACCCTGCCTAATTTGCCCATCTCGAAAATTTTTCGTATCTTGCGATAGGTTATTTGAAATGCGGTATTTGAGCGCAAGAAGCTGAAAACAAACCGTTGCCTTCTCGTTACCTACTCTCCTATACAAAAATGTAACTACCATATAAATCAAGTCGTTACATTACTTTAATCCCGCACCGATGATTCGGTCTGCCGCTTTTTCCTTATAGGTTGTGGCCGTGTTTTTGCACGTGCCGGTCGAGCCTCACCGCCGGATTCCTCCCCGCGAAAGCACCTCCTCGAAGTAGGCGATGGTTTTTAGGAGACCGTCCCGCAGCTGGATTCTCGGCTCCCAGCCGCCGAGCATGTTGCGGGCGAGCGAGATGTCGGGCTGCCGCTGCTGGGGATCGTCGGCGGGCAGGGGCAGGTGGACGATCTTCGATTTCGAACCCGTCAGGGAGATCACCTCGCGGGCCAGTTCGGCGATGGTGAATTCGTTCGGGTTGCCGATGTTCACCGGACCGGTGAAGTCGTCGGGCGTGTCGTCCATCATGCGCACCATGCCTTCGATCAAGTCGTCGATGTACTGGAACGAACGGCTCTGTCCGCCGTCGCCGTAGATCGTGATATTGTCGCCCCGCAGCGCCTGGACGATGAAATTCGAGACCACGCGGCCGTCGTTGATGTCCATTTTCGGACCGTAGGTGTTGAATATGCGGATGATCTTCACGGGAATGCCGTGTTCGCGGTAGTAGCTCATAAAGAGCGACTCGGCGCAGCGTTTGCCCTCGTCGTAGCACGAGCGGATGCCCAGCGGGTTGACGTGGCCCCAGTAATCCTCGCGCTGGGGGTGGATCAGCGGGTCGCCGTAGATCTCCTCGATCTCGGCCATGTAGGGATAGACGATGTCGTGGCGGATGATCTCGAAATTGGGGTGCGACAACAAGTGTCGGATGTTGCTTTTGTGACCGGTGAAATAGTTGTCGATGCAGATGATGTCGTTACCTTCCGCGAGCAGCCTTTCGCACAGATGGGAGCCGATCGTATCGCTGGGCTGCATTCCCGAAGGGGTGATGTGCTTCAGCTGCTTCGCCAGCGAGAACGGCGTCATGCTGCCCGCGCCGCCCGATTCGTTGCAGACGTGGAGACCCCGTGCGATCGACTACCGGGCGATGTGCGACAGCCTGAACTGGGTGGGCGGCATGCTCAACCGCTACGACATCCGGCGCAACATCGACCTGATCCGTTCGCTTTATCCCCAGGTGGAGAACATCGCTCTGGTGACCGACAATACCTACGGCGGCATTTCGTTGCAGGCGCTCGTGCGCGCGGAGTGGGAGAACTACCCCGACCTGAATCTCGTGCTGGTGGACAGCCGCGAGGGGGAGGAGACGGCGTTCCGGACCTATGCGACGCTGCCGCCCCGTTCGGCCGTGATGCTCGGCACGTGGCGTGTGGGCAGCGACGGCGAATTCTTCATGCAGCGGTCGCTGAACGACCTGGTGCAGAACAACCCCCGCGTTCCGGTCTTCTCGGTGACCGGTACGGGCATCGGCGACACGGCGATCGGCGGTTACGTGCCCGAATACGAGAACGGCGCGGAGGTCATTGCGAACCAGATCCGGAAATATTACGACACGGACGACATCGAAGACGCTCATTTCCATACGAGCAAAAGTCTCTATCTGTTCGATTCGCGCAAGCTCAAGGAGTGGAAAATCGCCGAATACGCCCTGCCCAAGGGCAGCGTCATCGAGGATACGATGGCGGCCAAGCTGTCGAAATACTCCCACTACATCGAACTGCTGGTGGCGGGCATCCTGCTGCTGGTGCTGCTGCTGCTCTTCGTGACGTGGCTGCTGCTGCGCATGCGGCGGCTCAAGCTCACGCTTGAGGAGCGCGAGGGCCAGCTGGTCGTCGCCCGGGAGAAGGCCGAGGAGTCGGACATGCTCAAGTCGGCGTTCCTGGCCAACATGAGCCACGAAATCCGCACGCCGCTCAACGCCATCGTGGGCTTCTCTTCGCTGATGCAGAGCGAGGAGCTTTCGCAGGAGGAGCGCGCCGAGTACTGCGCCATCGTGGTCAGCAACTCCGAGATGCTGCTCACGCTGCTGAACGACATCCTCGACATTTCGTCGCTCGAGTGCGGCAAGATCAGGTTCAACTACGCTTCGGAGGATATCGTGCAGATTTGTCAGCACGTGATGATGACCACGGCCCATACGCGGCAGAGAGGGGTTGAGGGGCGTTTCGCGTGTCCCGTCGGATCGTTCATGCTCACCACCGACGCCCACCGTCTTTCACAAATCCTGATCAACCTGCTGACCAACGCCGGCAAGTTCACCTCCGAGGGCAGCATCACGCTGGGGGTGGAGATTGACGAGGAGCGGGGCGAGGTGCTTTTCTCGGTGGCCGACACCGGACCGGGCATTCCGCCCGACAAGCAGGATCTGGTTTTCAACCGCTTCGAGAAGCTCGACGGCAACAAGAAGAAGGGCACGGGGCTGGGCCTTGCCATCTGCCGCCAGATCGCCATGATCGTCGGGGGCCGCATCTGGGTCGATTCCGCTTACACGGGCGGCACGCGTTTCGTCTTCGCGCATCCCATCGGTATCGACCCCGGTGGAGAGAACCGCGAGGGGGGGGGATTTCTACCCTCTGAACAGCGCAAGTCCCTCTTTGTGAACGATGCCGGCCAGCTGGTCCCCGAAGGGAAATAAGACGCGGAGAAAGGCTCCTTCGCGCCGGATCACCTCTTTTTCGTCCCCCATTTGGGCTTTATGCCGATGAAGAATTCGGCGTTCATGCGCGGCATGGGCCGGGAGAGCACCGAGAGGTACTCCTCGTTGAACAGGTTGTTGACCGTGCCTTTGAGCGTCAGGTCCGCCCACCGGAGCGAGAGACCCTTTTCGAGCGAGAGGTTGCTCATCAGATAGGGCGTAAGGCGTCCGGTGAGCGTGATGTCGTTGCTCGACATGGTGTAGCGTTCGCTGTAATAGCAGAACTGATAGAGCAGGCCCCAGCTGCGCCAGGAGAGCCTTCCGGTCGCCGTGGCCGAATATTCCGGTTCGTAGGGCAGCTGTTTGCCGACCGACCGGTCGGCCGGGGACATCGGCTCCCCCTCGTTGATCGACGGCGCCCATGAGAAGGTGCCGTTCAGGTTGATTTTCAGTTCCCTGGTGAGCGATGCGGCCAGGTCGGCCCGGATCTCCACGCCGTAGGCGTGGACCTTTTTGATGTTCACCGGCGAGAAAAATCCCTTTGCCGTCGGCAGCCACAGAATCCAGTCGTCGATGTGCTGGTCGTACCACGACGCCGACCCCGACAGCGTGTACGCGCCCTCCTTTCCCACGGCGAACGACAGTCCGGCTTCGTAAGCGATGCCCTTTTCGCTGTTCAGGCCGGGGTTGCCGCCCGGCAGGAAGTAGAGGTCGTTGAGCGTCGGGAAGCGGTAGTTGCGCGAGACGGAGGCCTTCGCCACGACGTTGCCGCGCCTGGAAAGCAGGCAGTCGGCGAAGAAGGCAGGGATGACTGGCGACCAGGAGGTTCCGTACATGGCTTCGCGCACGACGACCGACAAGCCCAGCCGCTCCGTGGGACGCCACTTGGCCGACAGGGAGCCGTCGAGTTCGATGCGTCCCTTGTCATAGCCGACGACGGCCTTGTCGCCCTGCTGGCGGATGATGTTCTTGTCGGCGCTTTCGACGAAGTGCTGGTGTGCCGACAGCCCGGCCGTGAAGAACCATTTGCCGCCGACGGAATACTCCCCGTCGGCCTGCCCGTAGAGGGTGTTGATCCTGCTCCGCGAACGGGTCATGGCCTCCAGGATGCCGTTGCCCTTGTCGCGCCGGTAGTCGTAGGCCGTCCACGAATGCACGTATCCGGCTTTCGCCGCCGCCTTCCAGTTCCGGCGGTAGTGGTCCCACGAGAGGACGCTGCGCAGGGTGTGTTCGCGCTGGCGGTTTTCGAACTGCGTGTCGTCGGCGTAGTCGGTCGTCAGCAGGGGCAGTTCCCGGTTGGAATTGATGTACCAGGCGTTCAGCCCGAAGCGGTCGCCTTTCCCGGTGTTGTAGTAGACCTCCTGCAACACGTGCACGTCGTCGAACGCGCCGCTCTTGTTGCGTTCGGTGGGATAGTACGACCCGACGATGTTCATCTCGTCGTCGTAGATGTTCTCCTTCTTGTCGCGGTTGCGGTACTTGTAGTCGTTGGCCGAGGACTGGTAGACGGCGCGGGTTGATACCTGCCAGCGCTCGTCGCCCCATGTCAGGCGCAGGAATTCGTCGAAAGTACGGAACATGCCGATGCCCTGGATATATTGCAGCCCGAATCCGTCGGCCGCCGCCGGCGCAGTCGAGAGCTTCACCAGTCCGCCCAGTCCGCCGCCCGTCTCGCTGACCGACGAGGTTCCGTGGAGCAGCGAGGCGTCGTCGATGAAATAGGAGGGGATCATCGAAAAGTCGGTCATGCCCAGCATCGGGTTGTTGATGCGCATGCCGTTCCACGTCACCTGCGTATGCGACGGACCCGTGCCGCGGAACGATACCGTGGAGAGGGTCGCGCGGCCGTACTGCTTGACGAAAACCGGTGTGTTGAACGTCAGCGCGTCGGCCATCGAGAGGGCGATGTTCTCCTTGAGGATCGCCGAGTCGAGTTTCGTCTCCTCGACGCCGATGCTTTTCATCGGACGCCGGCCCCAGACCGGAACCTCCCGGATGGCGATGGCGCCTTTCCCGCGCCACTCCCCCGCGCCGGCGTTCTGCGGGGTTTCCGGCACGTCGGACGGCGCCGGCTCGCCCTGCGCCCGCAGCAGCGCCGGAAACAGCAGCATCCAAAGAAACAAGGCGGTTGTTTTCATGCTCTCCGGTTATTTCCAGCAAAACGCTCCGGGCGCGACGCCCACGTGAAATTCGTCGACAGGCTCGCCCTTGGCCGTATAGCGGTAGACGACTCCCTGCTGCTGGTAGTCGACGGCGTCGGCAACGTACACGTCGCCGTTGGTCGGATCGACCGTCAGTCCGTAATATTTGGTCTCCCTGTATTCGAGGAACGGGCGCACCGGAAGCTGCTCCCCGGCGACGGGCATGCGCCAGACGTCCCGGTCGATCCAGTAGAGCGTGTCGCGCGTGCCGTTGAGCTGCATCTCCGACGGGGAGTCCCCCTTCCGGAACCGGAACTGCTTCTCCACGGAGAACGTTTCGGCGTCGATGCGGTACAGCGACGGGGCTTCATATCCGTAGGGGCTGCCCTCGTAGCCGCCGTCGGTGACGGTCCACAGCTTGTTGTTCCGGTCCATCGCCAGCGACGCGGGCTGGATGCCGACGGTCAGCTGACCGACGACCCGGTCGGTCTCGGTGTCGATTTTGAGGATACGGTTCTGGTAGGACCAGCAGTTCACGAAGACGTATTTGCCGTACTGCACCATCTGCTCCGTGGAGCCGGATTCCGCCGTCATGTCCGGGCACTCGATATACCCCGTGATTTCGTAGCGTTTGGGGTTGACGATGAAGATGCGGTTGTCCCAGATCTGCGTGACGTAGGCCTTTTCGTCCGAAACGAAATGGATGTACCGCGGCGAGGTGAGGTTGGTGATGCGTCCCACCTCGCGGAAGGTGTCGGGGTCGACGGCGAAAACGACATGCGAATTGTTCACCGCGATCCATCCCACGCCGTTGTGCAGGGTCATCGACTGCGCCACGTCGCCCAGCTTGAAGGCGTTGGCCCGGTGGAAAACTTCGTTTTCGACGGTTTTCGTTTCCGGGTCGTAATACGACAGCGTGGCGTTTCCGTACTGGAACATGCCCTCGTTGACGATGAACAGCCCCCGTTCCGTCGCCGAGAAATCCTCCGTGCGGCCGTAGTCCCACTTCATGCAGCCGCCGAGGGCGGAGAGGCATAAAGCCGCGGGCAGAATCTGTCGTAAGAATCGTTTCATGCGTTGCGGTCGGGAATGGGGTTATCGGTTGAGGTTCTCGTCGACGGCCATTCCGGCGACTTCGGTCGAGAGTTCGCCCAGTCCTCCGGCGCTGCCGTTGATGGCGCTCTGCACCTTGATGAAATCAATGTAGCGCAATCCGGCGGGCTGTCCGTCGGGCGTCATGGCGTTGCTGATCTTGAACCAGGTCTTGCCGGTTTTGGACGAAGATTCCAGATTGTCGCTGCCCGCGTTGTCGACGTACCCCCATTCGAACGAGTTGTTCGACCAGTCTCCGCCTGGGGTCTGCGTGGTGTTCTGCCGCAGGCCCGTGCCGTAATAGGTATGGGACTCCTCTTCGAGCCACAGGGGATAGTAGTAGTCCTGCGCATGGAACTGTCCCAGATAGGCTACCTGCCCGCTCCGGCCCAGATTGTCGGTCCATTTCACCCCCTGGCGAGGCCCGGCGGGTCTGTAATAGGTCACCGCATACTCCTGGACGGTCCATTCGCCGCCCGTTTCGCTGCCCCGGAGTTCGTACCATTCGTCGTCGGGCTTGCCGTTGCCGTTGACATCCTGCATCACCCACACGACGCCCGGTTCGTTGCTCCCTTCGAACTGGTTGCCGGGGATCGAAAAGTCGTATCCGCCCTTGTTCTCCACGCTGTGGTCGAAGGCGAGGATCACGTAGCCGCCGAAGTTGCCGAGCGAGACGAACTCACCCTTTTTCAGCCGGTTCTCGGCGTAGAGACGGGCCTCCTCGAAGCTCTTCTGACCGGTGTATCCGGCCATGCCCGTTTCGTTGACGAACTGTCCGGGCGCGGGCAGGAATTCGAGCACCCGGTTCGACGCGGGCTGTCCCGTCGTCGTGATGACGCGCTCCGATTCGCGTTCGTAGCAGGTCACCCGGAGCGTTTTTTCGGTGATTCGCTTCGACGATGCGCGCGTGATGTGGCGCGAGAGGGGTGCGGCCGGGCTTTCGTCCGTGTCCGTCACCCGGAAGGTGACTTCGTATTCGCCCTCCTTCTCCGGCGTGAAGGCGAACATGCGTTGGGTTGCGTCCTCCTGCAAAGCGCCGTTCACGTACCATGCATATTCCGGCCCGACGGCGTCGCTCACCTGCGGCCGCAGGAACAGCGTCCGCCCGAGCGATACGCTCCGCACCAGCGGGTCGGCCAGGTAGGAGGAGGGGATGAACGCGATGCGGACCGGAATGACGTCCACGACGTGTACGGCAACCGTTTTCTCGGCCGTGCCGTCCTCGTTGGTCACCGTCAGCCGCAGGGAGCAGTCTCCCGGTTGGGTGCGCATGAAGATGTAGTCCTTTTCGGTGGAGACCGGTACGGACGAGTCGTCCAGATACCATTCGTAACGGGCGTTTTCGCCGTTCTGCACCTCCGGTGCGAACGTGTATTCCCGTCCCGTGAGCACGTATAGCCCCGTCTGCGGCACGATGAGCGAGATGACGGGGGGAGCGAGCCGGTTCACGTCGATGCGCGCCTCCTTCTCGTCGTATCCCGCCCGGTTTTCGACCCGCAGGGTCACATAGACGCGGCCTTCCTCGTTGAATACGTATTCGAACACGCGCGCCGTAGAAACGACCTCGTCGTCGATCGTCCAGCTGTAAGCGGCCTCTCCCTCGTTTTCCACGGTCGGCGTGATCGTCACCGCGCGGCCGATCTTGGCCGCGTAGACGCCTGTCTCGCTGTCGAGGGTGATTCGGGGTTTGCTGTCCGGCAGCGTAATCTCTCCGTCCTTGTTGCAGGCTGCGGCCGCCAGCGCTACCGAGAGCAGCGCCGGTATCGCCGTCCGTCCGGCATGACTGAAAAAACAGCTCATATCCTCTTCGTTTAAATCGTTCAACCAATCTTTGCGGATGTTCCGGAGATCCGCATTCGTGCCGTGCGCACGGCATGCGTCCGGCCGGAATTTCGCAGTAGCCTGATTTTACATTCGGGGATATGCCGGAAACCGTTTTTCCTGCCGATCACGATCCATTTCCCCCTGGATTGTAAAACCATTGCAGCGGCAGGTCTTCTGACTCGTTCCGGTCCCGACGCCTTCCCGGTCGCGTGAAAACCAGTGGCAAGAGATTGTCGGGGTCTGATGTGCCGCTTCGGCGGCAGGAACTTACAGCAGAGGGAACTGTTGCCGATTTTCACGGCATTCCCTTTTAATCGCCCGGGGCCGGGGGCCTCGTTCGGCGAACCGTTGCGCAGCAAAGGTATGGAAAAAAGATGAAAAAGAAGACGCGCCGGTCGAATTTTATGCCGGCGGCCTGCCGAAGGTCCCGCCGCCCGGGGTTCATTTCCGGTCGTTTCCGGGGACGGAACAGCTGCGCCGGCCGGGAGGCGGACGCCTGCGCGCAGTTGCTCTCTCCTGACGCCTGAAAACGAAAAAGTCTTACATGTCGTTGACACATAAGACTTTTTGCAGTGGACGACGTAATCCGTTCCTTCTCTCTCACGCCTCCTGGAGCTGAATCCGAGATTTGAACTCGGGACCCCTTCATTACGAGTGAAGTGCTCTACCGCTGAGCTAATTCAGCCTTTCGGGAACACCGAGGTTCCCTTTGGGACTGCAAATATCTGAAAAATATTTTTTTCTCGCAACAATTTTGCGAAAATTCTCGCTTTTCTTGCTATATTCGCGCTAAAACTGACCCGAAACTGTTTTACGATGATTACTTTTCTGGTGTGCCTGGCGTTGCTGGTGACCGCATATTTCACGTATGGACGCTATCTGGAACGGCTCGTCGGCATCGACCCGGCGGCCCGGACGCCTTGCAGCCGTCTTTACGACGGCGTGGATTACGTGCCCCTGCCGAGGTGGCGCATTTTCCTGATCCAACTGCTCAACATTGCGGGGCTCGGCCCGATTTTCGGCGCCGTGCTCGGTGCGGCCTACGGGCCGGTGGCGTTTCTGTGGATCACCTTCGGCGGCATCTTCATGGGTGCGGCGCATGACTTCATCGCCGGGGTCATCTCGCTGCGCCACGACGGCGCGAGTCTTCCCGAGACGGCCGGGGTCTACCTCGGCGGCGGCATGAAGATCGTCATGCGGCTCTTTTCCGCCGGGCTGATGATCCTCGTCGGTGCGGTGTTCCTCTCGCAGCCCGCATCGCTCGTCGCGGCCCGCCTCGACGTCCCGTCGCTTGAAGGCATCGCTTTCGGCGGATTCTCGTGGCTGCTGCTGATCGTGCTGGGCGTGATTCTCGTCTACTACATCGCCGCCACGCTGCTGCCCGTCGACAAGATCATCGGCCGCATCTACCCGGTCTTCGGCTTCGCGCTGCTGTTCATGGCCGTCGGCATCCTCGTCGTGCTGCTTTTCGGCGGCGAATACACCATTCCGGAATTCACCTCCTTCGAAAACTGCATCGCCGATGCGAAGGCCTTCCCGATCGTCCCGATGCTCTTCACGACCATTGCCTGCGGCGCCATTTCGGGCTTCCACGCCACGCAGTCGCCGCTGATGGCCCGCTGCATGCGCAACGAACGCGAGAGCCGCTCGGTCTTCTACGGCGCGATGATCTCCGAGTCGATCATCGCCCTCGTCTGGGCCGCCATTGCCATGGCCTTCTGGGGCGACGTCGCGGGGCTGAACGGCGCCATCGCCGAATACGGCGGCCAGGCGGCCGTGATGATCGACGTGATCGCCAACAAGACGCTGGGCCCGGCGCTGGCCGTCTTCGTGATCTTCGGCGTAGTGGCCTGCGCCATCACCTCGGGCGACACGGCCTTCCGCTCCGCGCGGCTGATCGTCGCCGACTTCATGGGCGTCGAGCAGCGCACGCTGCGCAAACGCATCTATATCTGTATTCCGCTCTTCGCGCTGGGACTTCTGATCATCTTCGGACTGCCGTTTCAGACCATGTGGAGCTATTTCGCGTGGATGAACCAGACGCTTGCAGCCGTGACGCTCTGGATGATCGTCGCCTACCTCCGCCACCGGGGGCGCGCCGTGTGGGTGGGGCTGATTCCGGCTCTCGTTATGACGTATGTCTGCGCCAGCTATATCTTCGTTTCACCGCTGATGCTGGGCATGCAGAACCGTACGGCGGCTTACCTGCTGGGCGGGGGCGTGACGTTAGCGGTCCTTGTCGCCATGATTTTCAAACTCAAAGACAACGATGCAAAAGGCATATCTTGAACCTACGCCCGACCAGACTTTCGAGGTGGTCGGCGAAGGACCCTGTAATTTCGTGAAAGTCCTCGCCCGGTCCCGCGAGATGCAGGCCGCCGGCGATATAGAAGGAGCCTGCAACGAGCGTTTTCAGGCCTTCCAGCGTCTTGCGGAGCTGATTCCCGAGGACGAGGAGATCAATCTCGAATGGAACCACCGCAATTCGCGCGCGGCGCTCGAACTGATCTTCGCCTCGGCCATCGACCACTTCCTGATCAACGATTTCGAGATGTCGGCGGCACTGCTCGAAATGCTCCTCGAACTCGACCCCGAGGACCATCTGGAGGGGAGCGAACTGCTGGCCTTCGACTACCTGGCCATGGACGAGCAGGAGCTGTTCGACGAGGTGATCAACGACGTGTCGGACAAGCATCCGGGGCGTGAGGTGCTGCTGCTGTGGTCGGCCTTCCGCCGTGACGGACGATTGCCCGAAGGGGAGTTGCAGCGATTCCGGACGCATTTTGCGCCCTTCTTCGCCGAATTTACCGCCGACGAGCATCCGGCCGACGAAGCGTATCTGCGCGACATCGGGAGCGAACGACCCTCGCCTGCCGCGCAGGCCCGCGAACTGTGGCTCCAGACCGAGAATCTCTGGGTGCTCTGGCCCGGCTTCATCGACGCCCTGCGCGCCGCCCGCTGACGGGCGCCCGCGTGCCGGAGGGCGAAGCCCCTGTCTCGCAAAACAGAACCGCAGCCCGGATTTCCGGACTGCGGTTTTTTGTCGTACCCTCCTCCCTGCGGCCGGGGACCTACGCTTTCTCTCCGTTCATCAGCTTGTTGAAGCAATGGCGGCAGATCGGTTCATAGCTGTCCTGTGCGCCCAGCATCACCTGCTTTTCGTCGCTCGTGAGGCGGTGCGAATGGTGGGCGAGGTTGCCGCAGCGGACGCAGATGGCGTGAACCTTGGTGACGTACTCCGCCGTGGCCATCAGCGCGGGCATCGGGCCGAACGGCTTTCCGGTGTAGTCCATGTCCAGACCCGCGACGATCACGCGCACGCCGTTGTTGGCCAGCCGGCGGCACACGTCGACGATGCTTTCGTCGAAGAACTGCGCCTCGTCGATGCCCACCACGTCGACGTCGGCGGTCATCAGCAGGATGTTCTGCGGCGACTCGACGGGGGTGGAGCGGATGGCGTTCGCGTCGTGCGACACGACCTCCTCCTCGGAATAGCGCACGTCGATCCGGGGTTTGAAAATCTCGACCCGCTGGTGGGCGAATTTGGCTCGTTTCAGGCGGCGGATCAGCTCCTCGGTCTTACCCGAGAACATCGAACCGCATACGACTTCGATCCAGCCCTTGCGGCTGGCATTTTCTAAAAACATAAGTGTAAATAACTCTTTTTTTGTTTATCAGGTTCGCCGCAGCTCCGAAGGAGTCGGTTTCCGCGGCTTATGTTTCGGCGCAGATAATTCCCCTGCCTCCCCCTCCTCCCCTTGAAAAGGGGTGACTTTGGCCCCGAGGGTGTCCTGTCCGGGAGCCTCCGCAGGGCTGTCTTGTGGGGCCGGCATACAAAGATAACCGGTTTTTTCTTTTCTGCAAAGCGAAACCGGGGCTATGACGCCCCGGCGGTTCCCGAAAAACGATCCGGCCCTCCCGCGAGGGGAAGGCCGGATGCGGAACGTGCCGTGCCGGGCGGATCGTCAGTTCGATGTGGGGAACTTGTAGGCCACGGCCACGGGTTTTTCGCAGATGCCGACATACTCCTTCACCTTCTCCATCGTCTTCAGACTGTAAACGTAGAGGCTGCCGGGCTTGCGGCCGGTCGCCGTCGGGTTGTAGGTGGCGATCAGCAGCTGGTCGTCGTCGACCACCGCGGAAGAGGTCGACGGTACGGCGTTCGTGCAGATGTCCATGATCTGTTCGCCGTCGGGCAGCGTGATGTCGGGCTTGGCCCCTTCGGCGGGAACGACCGGGTCGACGCCTGTCATCGCCCAGTGATAGATCTTGTTGTCGTAATCGTAGTAGGCGTTTCCGTTGAGCTTCGTCGTGACGATCCGGGTGTTCGCATTCATCAGCATCGGCTGCACCTCGTCGTAGGTCTTGATTTCGGTCGGACTCGAAAGCGATGAACTGGTGCTGATGATTTTGACGGTTTTCGGCGCCCCTTCGATCGTACGGGCGATGCAGTAGTATTTGGAAGCGTCGTACTGTCCCGCCCCGATGCGGCCCGCTGCCATGTTGATGAATTCATACCCGTCGGGTGCGGCGTATCCCGCGATTCTCGAATTGGGGAATCCGGTGATTCCGGCCTCGGAGAACATGAGGATGTCGCGCACTCCGGCGGTTTTCGAGGCGAACAGTCCCTGCCGGCCGTATCGTGCGGGGAAGGGCGTTTCCCGCACGATGAGCATGTCGGTCGAGAATTCGTAGCGGTAGGCCCTCTCGTCGTCGCCGATCAGATAGGCCCAGTGAGCGGTTCCCGACGTTCTTTCGCCCAGAATCTCTCCGGTGCGGACTCCGTATTCGTCCATCCCCTTCATGCGATAGGTGACGCTCAGCGTCACGGGGTCGAGGCGGTAGATCGAGCCTTCGTCGTCGCCCGAGGAGATCAGAATTCCCGAAGCGTATCCCGGCGAGGAGAATACGTAGACGTCGCGCAGGCTGCGGAAGTCGTATTCCGGGTTGATCGTCAGCAGATTGTCCCAGATCTCCTGGGCGCCTTCGGCCTCCTCCTGCGGAGAGCGTTTCTTGACGAAGGCGAGCGATCCGGCGCCCTCGTCGTCGTTGCAGAGGATCAGAAAACCTTCGTCGAACCCGGCCTGCACGCGCAGGTCGTAGTAATGGAATCCGATGCTTTCGCCGTTGTCGATCCGCAGGCGCAGCACGTAGCTGCCGGCCTTGTCGAAGGCGTAGTCGAGCGTCGGCGAACTGGAAATGAACGTCGTGTCGACCATGCCGGGGAAGTCTCCCGCAGGTTTTCCGTAGGACCATTCGTAGACGAGGTCCTGCCCGCTTTCGCTCTCCACGCGGAGTTTGTCGAGGTGGAGCGTTTCGGTAGCCTTGGCGTAGATGGTCCGGTCCAGACCGCTCACCGTGATCGGGGCCAGCTCCCGGTACTCCTCTTTGTCGAGTCCGTAGCAGGAGGCCAGTGCGATTCCGCAGCAGAGCGGCAACAGATATTTCGCAAGTTGTTTCATGGCGCTTTCGGTTAATAGTTATTTGCCGGGTCTCTCCAGCCGCCTGTCGTTACGTTGACGCTTCCGGTCGTATAATACTCCAGGTCGGGGTAATTGGTCGAATAGTAGTCGAACAGCGGGCAGAGCACGTAGCGGAGCCAGGCCATCTTGTGGGGGTTCTGCCGGTTGACCATGAATCCCATGCTCATGCGCAGCTGCTGTCCGTTGAGTCCCGTGTAGTAATCGTTGTCGATGTTCTCGCCGTACTGTTCGACCATCGACGCGTAGAGCGTCGGGTTGCTCTCCGCGATTCCGTGGTAGAGTTCCAGCAGTTTCCGGTATTTGTCCTGCCGGAATTCGCCCGTGTACTGATACCACTGCTGGGTGGCGGAGTAGTACCACCAGTAGGGGCAGGCGGCGGTTCCGTCCGAGATCAGGAACCGGTAGACGTTCCGGGGCACGCCTTCGAACTCTTCGTTCTGGGCGATCTGGAGCACCAGCGACGCGGTTTTCGTCATAATCTTCTCCGTGCGCTTCAGCGTCACGTCGATCTGCCCTTCCACGGAGCCGGCCGGGACGATGAGCCTGTCGATCGTGTAGTCTTCGTTCTCGACGGCGTCGATCAGCTCGCGCTGTACGCCGCCCGTGGTGTAATTCGAGGTGGTGTCGTGAATGGCCCTTACCTCGAACGTCCGGTCGCGGTCTGCCGGCATTCCCAGCAGGGTCACGGTTACGGTCTTCTTGACCTCTTTCACCGATTCGTCGAGCAGGGCGAACGAAAAGTCGGTCGAGAGATACTGGTCCAGACTCGGATAGTTCTCGTATTTGAAATAGAGTTTGTCCTTCTGCGACGTGTCGTACATCAGCCACGTGTCGGAACAGGAGGCGAATGCCGCGACGGTTCCGGTCAGGACGGCTATTTTGAAAATGAGGTTTTTCATAAGTCTTGCGTTATTGTCTGTAATTGTCCTCTACGCTCTGCGGGATGGGCATCGTGTAGGTCGCGTCGTCGGTTCCCGCGAAATTGCCTCCTGGTATCGCGATGTCCAGCTGCAATCGTTTCATGTTGAAGAAATCCTCGCCGTCGGCGAAAAACTCCTTCCGGCGTTCGTTGATGATGTTGTTTTCGGTGATTTTGCCCGTTTCGCGCTCGGCGAAAGGCGTCAGGTCGCGCGACTTCACCACGTAGTCGAGGTATTCCGTCGCCTTGTCCGGGTCCTTCGTGAGGTTGGCTTCGGCCACGATGTAGTACATTTCGGGAATCCGGATCAGACTCGGTCCGGGGATTGATTTGCCGCTGTACGTGGGGTTGCTCTCTCCCTGGGCGTACATCTTGTTGTAGTGCTTGATGCACCACGAATTGCCCGTGTCGAACCAGGTCGAGTAACGCTTGTCCGTGCCGGCCAGGTCGGTGGAGTAGATTTCGGAATACTGGCTGGAGAGCGCAAGGGTTCCGCCCTGGTAGATGTGATTCCGGTAGAAGTTGTAGGTGTACTGCGTCGAGTAGAGCCCGAAGACGGTCTCCTGCATGTTGAGCGTGCCGGTCTCCACGGCGTTCCAGGCCTCGGCGGTCGTCATCAGCGGGAATTTGCCGCTGTCGATCACCTTCTCGGCGTAATCCTCGGCCAGGTCCAGTTTGCCCATCGTCCAGTAGGCGCGGGCCAGCAGCGCCTGTACCGCGTAGAGGTTCAGGTGCGTGATGCGGCAGCTCGTGAAGCCGTCGGAGGCGTTGTTGCGGGTCGCCGTCACCAGTTCCTCGTCCGCCGCGAGGTATTTCTCCGCCTCGGTCAGGTCCGCGACGATCAGTTCGAACACCTTGTCCAGCGAACTGTACGGGGTGACTTCGATGCCGTACGTGGTCACGTAGGGAATGGCCTTGGCTTTGGCCGCGGCGTCGCCCGATGCGAACGGCACGGCGAAGATGCGGGCCATTTCGAAATGGAGGTAGGCGCGCAGCGCCAGCAGTTCGCCTTTGTAGAGCCGGATGTGGCGGAATTCGTCGTCGGATTTGGGCAAGACGTGCATCAGCGCCTTGTTGACGTATCCGATGGCCTTGTATCCGTTGATCCAGAGGTTTTCGGCTACCGTGATGGCGTTTTCGTGCTCCCACAGGCGCTGTACGACGTAGGCCAGGTTGTCGCTCTGGCTGATGGTGAAGTTGCCGGTCATCAGTTCCGGATAGGCGAACGTGAGCGCGTAGGCGAAGAGGTTCTTGTTGGTTCCCATCTCGGTATAGATGCCGTAGATGGCGTCTTCGCAGCCTTCGGCCGTCGAGAAAAGCTCCTTGTCGGTCACTTCCGATTTGGGATTGACGTCGAGATACGCCTCGCAGCTGCCCAGCAGCAGCGGCAGGGCCAGCAGGATGTAGCTGTATTTTTTCATTCGTTTCATGGTCTCGGCAATATTAGAACGTGGGACGGAATGTCAGGTTGATGGTGCGGCAGTAGGGGTAGCTCGTACCGCGTTCGTACTTGACGGTCGAGAAGCGTACGATGTCCGATACGCCGACACCTACGGCCAGACGCTTGAATCCGAGCCGTTTGAGGAATTTCGGCTGGAACTCGTAGGTGAGCGTCGCGCTCGAAAGCCACAGTTCGTTGAGCCGCTCCACGAAACGCTCCGAGTTGTGCGGGGTCGTCGAACGCCGCTCCTTGATGGCGAGGTAGCGCGACAGGTCGCCCGGGTTCTTCCAGCGGTCCGTAAAGGCGCGTTCGTCGACGTTGTAGCGCGGGTCGATGTCTTCCACCTTCTCCCAGAGGGTTTTGTTGTAGGTGTCGCCGCCGAAGGTGTAGCTGAAGACGAAGTTCAGCGACCATCCCTTGTAACGCAGCGTGTTGAGCCACGTGCCTTGCAGTTTGGGCTGCGTGTTGCCCACGACCACCTCGTCCTCGGCGTCGTACTTGAAGGTGTATTCGCCGTTTTTGTTGATGAAGATTTCCTGTCCCGTGGCGGGGTCGATGCCGGCCGAACGCACGGCGTAGATGTCGTACTGCGAGCCGCCTTCCCGGAAGCGCAGTTTCAGCGGGTTGTCCTCTTCGAGCTGATAGGCGGTGTTCTTCAGCTTGTCGCTGATCTGCTTGATGCGGTCCTTGACGTGCGAACCGTTGATGACGCTCGTCCACGCCCAGTTCTTGTTGCGGATCACCTGCCCCGCCACCGAGAAGTCGTAACCTACGTTCTGGTTCTCGCCGAAGTTCACGACGATGTCCTCTGAACCGGTCGACGCCGGGAGGGGAATCGTCATCAGCTGGTCCTTGGTGGTGTTGCGGAAGTAGTCGAAGCTCATCACCAGCCGTTCCTTGAAGAGCGTGAGGTTGATGCCGAAGTTGTTCTTCAGCACGCGCTGCCACTTCAGCTCGGGGTTGCCCATGCGGATCGGCACGGTTCCCACGCCGGTGTAGTAGATGTTGCTGTTGCTGTACTTGTAGGTCGTGATGGCCTGATAGGGGCTGCCGGTGGTCTGGCCGTTGTATCCCCACGACCATTTGAGGCGGATCACGTCGATCCATTCGACGTTTTCGAGGAACTTCTCCTTGTGGAGGTTCCATCCCAGGCCGAACGACCACATCGGGGCGAACCGGTTCTCCTTGCCGTAGGCCGACGATCCCGACGTGCGGTAGGAAACGTCGGCGAAGTACCGGTTCCGGAAGTAGATGTTGCCGCTGGCGAAGAAGCCGACCTTTGCCAGCAGCGTCTCGGTTCCGCTCGGGAGGTTCGAGGAGTCGTATCCCAGGGCGTATTTGATGTCCGAGAGGTTGTCCTTCAGGAAACCCATCGCCGTGATGTAGGAGGTCGTGGCGTTGGTGTGCTGGATGTCGCTTCCGGCGTTGATCACGAATCCCGAGCCTTCCTGTCCGATGTTGCGGCCGTAGTTGAGCACGATCTTGCCGTCGTAGTTGAACGCCTTGCCCGTGCCCAGTCCGTAGAGACCGCGCTTGGCCGGGTCGTTCTCGCCGAGGAACTGTGCATCGTCGGGCGAAACGTATTTGTCCGACTGGCTGCTCTTGACGTCGATGTTGAACTGTCCCGAGACGTAGAAATCCTTGGTCACGTACCATTTGGCGTCGACCGTGTTGCGGAGGGTCTGGTTGCGCGAGGTGCTGAAACTCGAAAGCGTGGCATTGTAGAGCGGGTTGGCCTGGTAGCCTTCGCTCGTCGTCGAGGTGTCCTCGGGGTCGAAATAGAAGGCTTTGACCAGCTCGCCGTACTCGTCGTAGGGCGACTCGTAGGGGTTGAGTTTCGTGTAGGCGCTGAATTTGCCGTAGGGCGAATCCGTTGCGTCGGTCAGCGTGTAGTTGGCCGTGTAACGGAGCGTGAGCTTGTCGCGCATGTGGTAGCCTATCGAAAAGTTGAGCGTGTAGTTGCGGCGGTTGTCGCCCTTCATGACGCCGTACTTGTCGCTGAAGCGCAGCGACGCGCGGTAGTCGATCTTCTGTGCGCGGCCGCTCAACGAGAGCGAGTGGGTGTGGCTGAACGGTACGCGCAGCGGGGCGCGTATCCAGTCGGTGTTGACGCCCCGGCGGACGTTCTGCAATTTGTAGGCGTAAGCCTTGTCCATCGCGCCGTTGTCCGATTCGTAAAGCCCGGCCAGGCGTTCCAGTTCCAGTTTCTGCGCCGCGTTGCAGAGGTTCATCGAACTCAGGTCCGGGATGCTCAGCTCGGGCACGAAGTTGTAGCTCAGGCGGGGTTTGCTGTCGGTCACCTGCTGGCGTTCGATGACGATTACGCCGTTGGCCGCCCGGTCGCCGTAGACGATCGAGGCCTGCGCGTCCTTCAGGACGTCGATGCGCTCGATTTCGTACATGTCGAGGTCGTACAGCTCTTCCATGCTGATTTCGGCGCCGTCGAGGATGATCAGCGGGTTGTTGTAGGCCTTCTCCTCGGCCGAGGTGGCGATGGAGTTCGAGCCGCGGATCAGGATTTCGGGAATGGCGTTGGGGTTCGAGCCGAGGGCGTTGTTCTGTACGACCACCATGCCCGGGGTCACGGCGCTCAGGGCCGACATCAGGTTGGTGTTCGAGATGGCCACGAGGTCTTCGCCCTTGATCGAGGTCACCGAACCCGTGTAGGTGCTCTTGTTGCGGGTGAACATGCCGTTGACCACCACGTCGTCGATGCGCGTGCCGCCCTCCTTGAGGGTGACGTTCAGGCCCTTCGCCGAGCCGGTGATGATCACCTGCTGGGTCTCCATGCCCAGGAACCCGACTTCGAGGACCGCAGGGCTGGTCTTGGTCGAGAAGGAGAAGGTGAACTGGCCCTTTTCATCGGTCGAGACGCCCTGTCCCGAGCCGCCTTTCAGAATGACCGATGCGCCGGGGAGCACCGTCTTGCCGGCGTCGCGCACGGTTCCGCTCACGGTGAACTTGCGCATCTTGACCGTCGAGTCGTAGACCAGCACGACGTTGTTCTCGATGGCGTATTTGAACGTTGACCCGGCGATGCACTTGTCGAGCAGTTCGTGTACGGTGACTTTCTTGAATTCGCCGCTCACGGCCGGGAGCCGGCGGATGTCTTCGGGGTCGTAGGCGAATTTGATGCCTGTCTTCCGGGTGATTTCGTCGAGCACCGCCGTCGCGGGTCTCTCCGTCAGCGTGACGGTAAGCGTCGCGTTCAGGTTGATCGGTTCACCCCCCCCCCTGCGCCCGGGCCGTAGCGGCTGTGCAGCATAACAAGCCCACGACCAGCGACAGCCGCAGCGCACGGCTGAAAAGTTGTAGAATTCTTTGCATGTGTTTGGGTTTTAGGCAGACCGGCCGCCCCGGCCGGTCTGCTCGGGTTTTAGTTCTTCTGTGACGGGAACAGGCTGCGTTCGAGTACGTAGATCATGCCCTGGTAGTGGGCGCGGGTCTCTCCCGTAGCGCTTTTCACGCGCGAACGCAGCAGTTTCAGGATTCGGTCGTTGACGTTGACGAACAGCGCGCGCGACTCGTCGATCGACCGCAGCTGCACGTTGTACTGCCAGCCGTAGCCCGACGACAGGGCGTCGCTGTTCCAGAGCTGCGAGGCGACGTATCCCTTGCCATGCTCCTCTTCGGCCTCGCGCAGCGGGCCGAGGTAACGCTCCACGATGCCGCTCCGGTCGAGACCCATCAGCGCGATCTCGTCCACCGAGGGTGCGTAGGCCTCCGCGATGCCGCCCAGCTTCATGCGCTTGGCCTCGCTGGAGGCGACGTCCGCGGCCGCGTCGACGAACATCCGCTGGATGAGCCGCTCCGACGGCGACACCGGGCCTCCCTTGATCGTGCTTTCGAAGACGATGTTGTAGAGGTCGTCCATATACTCCTGCGGCGTGTAGGGATCGTCGGCGATGTGCGACGAGAGCGTGACGTTCTTATAATAGGTGAAGAACGTGCGGCAGAAGTTGAAGCGCAGGATGAACGAGAGGTCCACGTGCAGCGGCAGTTTTTCGGTCAGCGCGGGCTGTTCGAGCCATGCCGAGTCCTTCATCTGCGCAAGCACCCATTTCAGCGATGCGCGCTGCAACTCCTTCGGGACGGAAACGGCCTGCGGACCGCCCGCCGTGTTGCTGTTCACGTCCGTGAGGTAGATGCCGCCCACGTTGAGCATCACGGCGTTCACGTAGCGCGCGAACTGTCCGGCCGCGGCCTCGTAAAGCTCCGTGCGGATTTTCAGGTCGGGGTCCTCCTCGTCGGTGATCCACTCCTCCATGTGCGAGAGGACGTATTTGAGGTTGCCGATGCCGTAGTCGCCGGCCTTGATGTGGTCGTCGCCGAGGTCCTCCTCGATGGCGGTGGGGTCGTAGCGGGCGATCACCTGCTGGCGGCCGTAACGGTAGATCGGGTCGCCGACCTTCTCGTCGATCCATCCGCGGATGGTCTTCTCCTCGTCGAACATGTCCTTCTTGTCGGGCAGCGGCGTGTAGGCGTATTTGATGACGTAGTCGTCATAGGGTCCGAGGTCCGGCGGGGTGAGTTTCACGCCCTTGTCGCCCGGCTGGGCCACGTAGTTGAAACGCGCGTAGTCCATGATCGAGGGGGTCGTGCCGTGCTGCTGCGTGAACGATGCGCTGCGGAGCGAATCCACGGGGAAGGCGCTCGATGCGGCCATGTTGTGCATCAGTCCGAGGCAGTGTCCCACCTCGTGGGCGAGGATGTACTCCAGCGACTCCTGGAATACGTCGTCGGGCAGCTCCTTGCCGCGCACGCGCTCGTCGACCTGTGCGGTCTGCACGAAACGCCAGTTGGCGGCCAGCTTCACCACGTCGTTGTACATCAGCACCGAGGCGTTGATGATCTCGCCCGAGCGGGGGTCGACCCACGAGGGTCCCATGGCGTTGGCCACGGCGGCCGGGACGTAGCGGATGCAGGAGTATTTCAGGTTGTCGGGATCGAATTCGGGATCGTCCTTCGGGAAGTCCTCGATGTGCATGACGTTTTTGAATCCGATCTTCTCGAAGGCCTTGTTCCAGCGCAGCACGCCGCGGCGGATCGGTTCGCGCCACAGCGCGGGGAACGCGTCGTCGAGGTAGAAGACGATCGGCTTGACCGGCTCCACGAGTTCGCCGCGTTTCCAGGCCTCCATGTCTTTGGGCTGGATGTTCCAGCGGTTGATGACCGAGAAATCCTCGATCTTGTCCTTCTTGCCGTTGATGCGCGACATGTCGGTTAGGAAGATGCCGATGCGCGAATCGGCCAGGCGGGGCCGCATCGCCTCTTCGGGCAGCAGCAGGATCGTGCGCGTGACCTTCACGGTCATCGGCTCGTCCTTCTTGATGACCATCAGGCCCAGCAGATCGGCCGTCACCGAGTAGGAGAGATAGGATTTGACGGTCACGTTGTCCTCGAAGGACTTGATCTGGTCGATCACCGAACCTTCGGACTTGAACTTGCCCGTGATGTTCACCACGCCGCCCTTGGTGCTTTTGATCGGGGCGAGCAGTTCGTTGTCGCCCGAGAAGAACTTGGTCATTTCGATCACCATTGCCGAGCTGTCGCGGTTGTAGCAGACCAGCGGGTAGGAGTGCATGATCGGCGGGAGGGTGCTCCGGCCGATGGCCTTGGACATGTGGGGATCGTTCGTGTCGTGAACGGGCGGCACGACGGCCTGCGAGAGGTAGATCGTCGTGTCGATGCGCGTGAACTTGACGTGGATGGGGTCCGTGGGTTTGTAGCCGATGGTCCCGAGGTTGGTGTCGCTGGCCTCCGAGATCGTGGAGGCGATCAGCATTTCACGGCCGATCGTCTTGAGGGGAACCTCCACGTAGAGCTTTCCCTTGAGCTTGTGGAGCGTCAGGAAAGGCCCTTTGGCGGTGAGGCACGATTTGTCGTTGACGAACATTTTGGTGTACTTGTCGACTTTGGGTTTGGCGACCTCCTCGGTTTTCGATTTTTTCTTTTTGGATTTCGAGGCCGCCGCCCCCGACGCCGGGGCGATCAGTAGTCCTGCCGCCAGGAGCAGGACGCAGAGTTTGGATAGTGAACGCATAAAGTAAAATTGATGAATAAACGTATTTTTGTAAGCGTATAACGCATTGAAGTTTCAGAATGTTAAGAAAAAAACATTTTACCGTATAATTTGTTTTTTCCGACACTCCGTTCGGGTGCGGGGTCGACGCACAAAGATATAAAAAATAGGCCGAATGGTACATTTCGGCTGTTTTTTTGACCCTGTTCCTTTCGGCCGCAAATCCCGGAAAACGGGGTTCGGCGGGCGGTTTTGCTGCCCTATGGTCGCAAAACCCCTGCCGCGCGGCTGATGGAATATTGCGCGGCAGGGGTTGTTTTCCGGAAAGCCGGGGATTTACTTGCAGTCGTCGATGCGGGTGATTTTGGCCCCGAGGGCATTCAGACGGCCGTCGATGTCCTTGTAGCCGCGGTCGATCTGGTCGATGTTCTGGATGGTCGAGACCCCTTCGGCCGACATGGCCGCGATCAGCAGCGCCACGCCCGCACGGATGTCGGGCGAGGTCATGCGCGTCGCGCGCAGGCACAGCCGGTGGTCGTGGCCGATGACCGTGGCGCGGTGCGGGTCGCAGAGAATGATCTGCGCGCCCATGTCGATCAGTTTGTCGACGAAGAACAGGCGGCTTTCGAACATTTTCTGGTGGATCAGCACGGCGCCGTTGGCCTGCGTGGCCACCACCAGAAAGATCGACAGCAGGTCGGGCGTCAGTCCCGGCCACGGGGCGTCGGCAATGGTCATAATCGAGCCGTCGAGGAACGTGTCGATGCTGTAATGGTCCTGCTGGGGGATGTGGATGTCGTCGCCCCGCTGTTCGAAACGGATGCCCATGCGGGCGAACTGCGCGGGGATGATGCCCAGGTTCTCGAACGACACATCCTTGATCGTCAGCTCCGAACGGTTCATGGCGGCCATGCCGATGAAGCTGCCCACCTCGATCATGTCGGGCAGCAGCCGGTGCTCCGTGCCGCCCAACGCTTCGACGCCTTCGATTTCGAGCAGGTTCGAGGCGATGCCCGAAATCTTCGCGCCCATTCTGTTGAGCATTTTGCACAACTGCTGGAGGTAAGGTTCGCAGGCTGCGTTGTAGATCGTCGTCCGGCCTTTGGCCATCACGGCGGCCATCACGATGTTGGCCGTGCCGGTCACCGATGCCTCGTCCAGCAGCATGTAGGTCCCTTTCAGCTCCCGGCCTTCGACCATGAAGAACTCGTCGGCGATGTCGAAGTTGAACTTCGCGCCGAGTTTCTGGAATCCGAGGAAATGGGTGTCGAGCCTGCGTCGGCCGATCTTGTCGCCGCCCGGCTTGGGGATGTATCCCACGCCGAACCGCGCCAGCATCGGGCCGATCAGCATGACCGAACCCCTCAATCGCGTGCAGCGTTGGCGGTAATCGTCCGATTTGAGGTATTCGAAATCAATGTCGCGGGCGCAGAACGCGTAGGCGTCCTCCGCGAGCTGCTCCACCTCCACGCCCATGCAGCGGAGCAGTTCGATGAGCTGCATCACATCGAGAATCCGGGGGATGTTCCTGACGACGACCCGCTGGGGCGTCAGCAGCGTGGCGCAGAGTATCTGCAACGCTTCGTTTTTGGCTCCCTGGGGCGTGATTTCGCCCCGCAGTCGGTGGCCACCTTCGACTTTGAAAACTGCCATATGTGCTGTCGTGTGTTATCCGTCTGAAAAACAAACCGCTCCGGACCGGTCGGCGCTCATGCGGGCTTCCGGAGCCTCCTTTACTTTACAAAGGTAGAAAAAAGAACGGACGGAAACAAAACTGAATTGCATGCCGTCCGACAAAATTTCCGACCCCTGAAAGTGCCCTAACGGCGCCAAAGATAGTGGGATTCGGGGCTTTTTTCGGGGTTTTGGAAAATATTTTCGCGAAAAACTTTTGCGGATAACTTTTTTGTTGTACTTTTGCAATCCGTAAAAATGTCTGAAACAATAAAAACTATATAGCTATGGCAATGAAGAGAACATACCAGCCTTCGCGTCGCAAGCGTATCAACAAGCACGGTTTCCGCGCTCGTATGGCTACGGCTAACGGTCGCAAGGTGCTGGCTGCGCGCCGCGCAAAGGGCCGCAAGAAACTGACCGTATCGGACGAGTCGACGTTCAAGTACGCTTAATTTCCTGCAGGAAAGATTTAAGGTCGGCTTTTTGCCGGCCTTCTTTCGTTTAATGCCTGTTGTGCCGTTATGCTTTCGATCCGCCGGGCCTCCGAAGCCGATTGCGCGTTGATCCGCCGTCTGGCCGGGGAGGTCTTCCCTGCCACCTACCGCGAGATCCTCGCGCCCGCGCAGCTGGATTACATGATGGAGTGGATGTACTCCGAAGAGAGCCTGCAAGGACAGTTCCGTGCGGGGCATGTCTGGTTCATCGCCTCGTCCGACGGCGAGCCGTGCGGCTACGTTTCGGTCGAGCGGCAGGGCGGGGATCTGTTCCACCTCCAGAAAATCTACGTCCTGCCCCGTTTTCAGGGTCTCGGCGCCGGGGAGTTTCTGTTCCGCCGCGCCGTGGAATACATCCGCAGCGTGCATTCCGGACCCTGCATGATGGAACTCAACGTCAACCGCCGTAACCGCGCGCTGCATTTCTACGAACGGATGGGCATGCGCCGCCTGCGCGAGGGCGATTTCCCGATCGGCGACGGTTATTATATGAATGATTACATCATGGGGTTGGAGATCGTCTGACCCCGTTTTCAGTTTTCTGCTTATTCCTCCAGCACCCGTTTCACGCCGCGGTTTCCGACGACCGATATGCGGCTGCCTTCGATCAGCACGGCGCGGCCGCGGTTTTTCCGCCGGTTGAGTTCGTTCTGTACGTTGACCGCTATCACGCGGCCGTCGTGGAAGGTCGAAATGTCGGGAAAAATCGTGTGTCCGACCAGGAGCCGGTCGGCGTCGTAACGGCGCAGCAGCGCGTCGGTCTGTTCCGGCGTCAGCGGATCGTATTTTTCATCCGTGCAGACCATCCCGCGGTACCAGACCGGCCCGGCCGAGCGGTACAGGAATTCGAGCGTCGGGTCCTCCCTGCGCTCCTTCGAGGTCCGGTAAAGCCCTTCGCTCATCCGGGCGTTGAGCGTATCCATTTCCAGATCGCGTTCGAGCAGTCGGGCGCTCAATCCCGCGTGTACGAAGAGGTTGCGGCCGATGCGCAGCATCGTGTTGCGGGTCGCGAGCCAGCGGCCGAGTTCCGTGTCGGGCGAGAACAGTTGGCGGTAATTCTCCATGCCGAGCTGCCGCGCCGTTTCGAGGTACTTCCCGCGCGTGTAGCGCACGTCGCCGGCCAGCACCATTCCTTCGTGATTGCCCAACAGCAACACGGCGGCGCCTCCCGCGTCGGCGGCCTCCTGTTCGAGTTTGTACATCAGCCACAACAGCGGCAGCACGTCGTAGCCGCGGTCGAAAATGTCGCCGATCACCGCCAGCTGGTTGTTTCCGTAGCTCCACCGGCAGTCGCCGTCGATCACGCCGTGGGCCTGGAGGAGCGTCGCAAAACTCCGGAAATCGCCGTGAAGGTCGGACGTGACGAACAGTTTCGGGGCCTGCGGGAGTTCCCGGGGACCTCGCTCGACGGCGTGCGGCGTGACGCTGAAGAGGTATGCGCCCCGGCTCGAACGGACCTCGACCGGGCCGCCTCCGTAAGGCATCACGCGGACGCGCCCCCGCTTGTCGGCGGTCGCTGCATAGGCGCCCTTTTCCGCGTCGTAGACGATATAGGGTCCGTCGGCCGGGTGTTTCCGGCAGAGGTTGTATTTCGTCGGTTTCGGCTGTGCTGCGGCGTCCGCCGTCGGGAGGGTGCAGAGCGCTGCGGCCAGAAGCGCTCCGAACAGCAGGGTCAGGCGTTTCATCTTCCGGTGCGATTCGGGGGCGTTATTCGGCCTCCGTCTTGAACAGGTTCACTTCGCCCCGCTCGACCTTGCCGTGCATGTCGGCCAACTCTGCGATTACGGGGGATATGTATTCCAGCGTGTCCGTCACGGCCGATTTGTCGCCCTCGCCCTTGATGCGGTAGAGCATCGCGGCGTAGAGCGCGCGGAAGCAGAGTTCCGTGTCGTTCATCCCCGGGTTGCCCAGAACGCTCCGCAGGCGCGGCAGCTCGGGTTCGAGGCGGGCGTACGTCTGGCGGTAATGCGCGCCGACGGGGAGTTTCATCAGCTGGAGATGCAGGTCGTGCAGGTCCTGAATCAGGTGGAGCGTATGTTCCAGATGCCCTTTCTCCTCCTTGCCTTCCTGACGGAGCAGGTTCGCCAGATCCATGTACCAGAGCAGGAAGACGTGCTTCTGCTCCTCGCCGATGTCCTTGCGCGGGGCGATCAGCGTCGAGAAGATGGCCTCGGGGCTGAATTGCAGCGCCCGGAGCAGATCCTCCAGCTGCCAGAGGTAGAGAATGTATTCGGCGATGTTCTCCCGCCGTTTTGCTTTTGCAATGTCCATAGTTAGAATTCATAATTCACAATTCATCATTCATAATTTTACTTTGCTGAAATAATCAGCATCCGCAAACTCAACAATTGTGAATGATGAATTGTGAATTTTGCATTATTTAATCCACGTTTTCGGTCCCGTGAGGTGCTTGAGGAAGTACTGCTGCGATTTGAGGAGGTTGCGCGACTGGAGCACCATGTTCTTGGTCTCGGTCAGGATCGTGAGGTACAGCATGCTCGCCTTGGTGTTCGAACGGGCCTCGTTGATACGCGTAAGCTCGGATTTGATGGCTTCGGCGATCGACTCGAACAGCTGGTCGCGCATCGTCAGCACCGTTTCGATCTCCGAGAAGTCGCCCTCGCGCAGCATCAGGTTGATGTGGCGGTAGATCGACTCCACGTCGTCGTTGATCGACATCAGGTCGCGGGCCTGCTCCTTCGAAAGCCCCTCGTGGTTGTTGTCGATATGTTCGAACGCCGGGCGGGTGATGTGCATCAGCGCCTTGGTCATTTCGTTGAGGTAATCGACCACCTGCACGTAGTAGTGGGCAGTGTTGACGTCGCCGCCCTGGAGCTTCTTGAGCGTGGGGAGCAGCGAGTATTTCCGTTCGCGCGACTGGTAGAACAGGTCGTTCGACTCCTTGACCATGTCGCGCAGCACCTTGCGGTTCTCTTTGAAGACGGCGATCAGCGTGCGGTCGTAAATCTTCGTGGCGCATTCCATCGTGCGGCACACCTCGTCGCGCAGGTTGGCGATGATGTCCTCGTTGGTGTCTTCATGCTCCTTGACGATGGCGCTCTCCTTGTCCTTTTTCAAGAAGTTGCTGTGGATGAGCATGTACCCGCACAACAGCGTGATGACGATGAAGGCCGGGGTTCCGCCGTAGATCAGCGCCAGTCCCACCACGAAGGCGATCAGGAATCCGCCCAGCGCGGTGATGAACCACCCGGCCACGACGGTCATAACGCCCGAAATGCGGTACACGGCGCTTTCGCGTCCCCACGCGCGGTCGGCGAGCGACGAACCCATCGCCACCATGAAGCAGACGTAGGTGGTCGACAGCGGGAGTTTGAGCGAGGTGGCCATGGCGATCAGCAGCGCCGAAGTGGTCAGGTTGACCGTGGCGCGGATCATGTCGTAGGGCGCGCCGCTGTGTTCCACGTCCTCGTATTCGAAACGGCGCGAAATGCTCTCCCGGAGGTGTTTCGGGACTACGCGCTCGATGCCTGCGCTGACGTTGAGGGCCGCGCGGACGATCGTCCGCGAGAAGACCGACGAGCCGTACTGCTGCTGGCCGGCGTCGTCCTGCGCCGAGAGCGAAAGCTCGGTTTCGGAGACGTGCATGGCCTTCTTCGAAGTCCACAGCGTGAGGATCATCAGGATGCCCGCCGTCAGCAGGATCAGGAAATTGGCCGGGACATTCTCGTTCAGCGCGCCCATGAGCATCTGCGTGTCGCCCGCTTCCCGGGCGATGGTGTAGGCGTCGAACCCGGCCACGGGCACGCCGATGAAGTTCACCAGGTCGTTGCCCGCGAAGGCGAGGGCCAGCGCGAAGGTTCCCGAAAGGATCGTGATGCGCAGGATGTTGACTTTGAAACGCTGGATGAAGAACAGCAGCAGCGAGCAGACCACCCAGCAGATGGCGATGGCCGAGGGCAGGTGGTTGTCGATCAGCTGGATGAAGGCATGGTCCGCGAGTATGGATTTGAGACCCTTGAAGACGGCGAAATAGACGATCGCCGTCAGCGAGGCCCCGCACCAGAGCGATCCGTAGCGGCGGAAAAGCGCCGTGTAGCGGAACGAAAAGATCATGCGCGAGACGTACATGACCAGCGTGCCGCAGGTGAAGGCGATCACCACCGACAGCAGGATGGCCGAAACGATACCCATGGCGCGCGAGGTGTTGATGTAGTGTCCGAGCGAGGAGACGCCCTGTTCCGGGTCGTTCGAGATTTTGTAGATCGACACGGCGATCGCTGCGCCCAGCAGGCAGAAGATCAGCGATACGGTGGTCGAGGTCGGGAGTCCCCACGAATTGTAGAGGTCCAGCAGGATGACGTTGGCGAACATGACGCCCAGGTAAAGCATCATCACTTCGTGGAAGGTGAACAGTCCGGGGTTGAACATGCCGCTGCGGGCGACCTCCATCATGCCGCTCGACGTGACCACGCCGATGATGATGCCGACGGACGCCACGGTGAGGATAATCTTCATCGAGGCGGCTTTGGAGCCGATAGCGGAGTTGAGAAAATTGACTGCGTCGTTCGTGACGCCGACGAAAAGACCTGAAACAGCGAGGATTCCCAGAATGCCGACAATGACGGTGTAGATTTCGCTCATGTTGGGGTTTTAGTGCAAATTGTGAACAAATTTACGCCATTTTTTCCGATGAAATGGTTATGACATGGATTGTTAACATTAATTTAACACAAGCTCCGGCTGCGGAATACTAAACGGCTGTCGGTGAACGTTGCACGAATACCAACCTCTCCGTCCATGAAACCTCTTCACCACCTTTGCGCAGGTTTTGCTCTGTTGCTGGCGTTCGGGGCCTGTTCTCGCGACCGTACCTATCCCGACTACTCCGTTTCTTCGGGCTTTATGCTCGATTCGCCCGGCGCCCGTGATCCGCAGGTCGCGGACAAACTTGCGGCCCTGCGGCGAAACCTTGCCCCCCCGGCTGACGCAAAAAAACGGCGGACCGAATCATCGGTCCTGGATTAAAGTGATGTAACGATTCGATATTCGGGTCGTTACATTTTTATATAGGATAATAGGTAATGAGAAAACAACGATTTGTTTTCAGCGTCTTGCGCTCAAATACCGCATTTCAAATAACTAGATGCAAAATACGAAAAAATTTTCAACCGGGCAAATTTAGGGTCTGCCCTTACCAATGTCGAGTCCCGGAGTTATTTACTCTGGAACCTGGTAAAAAGCTTGTTTTTCGGATCAGACCTTCGACAGATTTTCCGCAATCCGGATACGTAGGTAGATACGAACTTCGAATGATATGTTGCTCAGCCTAATACCTTTGCGGGATTAAAATTGGTCGTAAAATAAAGTAATGCATTCATAGTAAGCACTAAAAGTATGGTTAAAATTCCAGCCTAAATATAGCATTTCAAATTGTCTCGTTTTATAGTGTGATTTTACAATGACAAGATAAAATAAGTAAGTCGTAAAAATTAATTTATACCCGTTGGCGGAATTAAATTAGCGCATATTTAACCCTACCATGGGTTTTCTTATTAAAAGGATTTGCCAAAGTAGGAGCCGAGATGGGCTTGTTCTGTCCGTCTTACAATCTACGACGTGCTATAAAACTCAAAGGTGTACCTTCTCTTGTTGCCGCTCTCCAACAATGACCTTTGGGGGGGGGAACACCATTGAAAAACACGCATTATCAAGGCTCATATCGTTTTTTGAGCCTTGATCGAGAATCGCTTAACATAAAGATAGACCTATGTGGAGCCGCAATTGCGGCTCCGTACACTGTGATATGCGCTCTAATGCCGTTCTCGGACGACCTGGGGGGGGGCAAAAATCCCGAAATCGTTCTGAAAAGTAATGTTTTTTGGTTCTTTGCCATATTTACATGCACAGTCATATTCCCCACACCGTGTTGAAGCACCATCTAAGCGACGGATACTGCAACCCACAAATAAAGAACAAACACTTGTCCAAGCGTCCGTCATCAAACGACAAAAAAATCCCGGACGGTTCCGCATACGACCGTCCGGGAATAGTGCGGTTAATACGCCGCAGGATTACCGCGAAGCCTCGCGGATGCTGACGGCATAGCCGCCGCCGGGAGCCACCCGCTGCGTGAACTTCGACCGGGAGGTCACGACCGTCTGCTGGATGGTGTAGGCCTGCGGATTGGTCCGGTAGTGGGCGTCGGGCGCATCGGCGTAGATCGTAGCGACGTACTTTTTGCCGGGCTCCAGAAAATCGAACGCAATCTTCGACAGGTGTCCCTCCTCCCCTGCCGTCGAGCCGATGAACCATTCGCCAGTATGCTTCGCCCGCCGGGCCACGGTGATGTATTCGCCCGGCTCGGCCTCCAGATAACGGCTTTCGGACCAGTCGAGGGGCACGTCGCGGATAAACCGGAAGGCATCGGGGAAACGTTCGTAGTTTTCCGGAAGGTCGGCGGCCATCTGCAGCGGCGAGGCCATCGTGACGTAGAGCGCCAGCTGATTGGCCAGCGTGAAATTACCGTGTGCCCGATTGCCGGGATTCACTTTGGAAATATCCATTTCGAAAATACCGGGCGTATAGTCCATCGGACCGCCGATGAGCCGCGTGAACGGAAGCACGCAGACGTGGGAGGATTTCGATCCGTTGCCGGCCTGATACTCCGTGCCGCGGGCTGACTCGTTGCCAATCAGGTTGGGCCATGTGCGGCACAGTCCCGTCGGACGCACGGCTTCGTGGGCGTTGACCATAATGCGGTAGTCGGCGGCTTTCTCCAGCGCATACTGGTAGTGGTTGACCATCCACTGGCTGTAATGATTCTCACCGCGGGGAATGATGTTGCCCACATAGCCCGATTTCACGGCGTCATAACCGTTCTCCTGCATGAAGCGGTAGGCACGGTCGATATGGCGTTCGTAGTTGCGCACCGAGGCCGAGGTCTCGTGGTGCATGATGAGTTTCACGCCCCGCTCCCTGGCGTAGTCGCGGAGCCCCTCGACATCAAAATCGGGATAAGGGGTCACGAAATCGAACACATAGTCTTTCGAATTGCCGAACCAATCCTCCCAGCCGGTATTCCAGCCTTCGACCAGCACGGCATCGAGTCCGTTGTCGGCCGCAAAGTCGATATAACGCCGGACGTTGGCGGTCGTGGCACCGTGGCGTCCGTGGGGACGGAGTTTCGTGTAATCGGTAACACCCAGCTGGACCGAGGGTACGTCGTCGGTATAAGACCAGGCGCTTTTGCCGGTGATCATCTCCCACCACACCCCGACGTATTTGCAAGGTTTGATCCACGACGTATCGGCGATTTTGCAGGGTTCGTTCAGGTTGAGCGTCAGGCGCGAAGCCAAAATGCCGCGGGCATCGTCGGAGACGATCACCGTGCGCCACGGCGTCGTGCAGGGCGCCTGCATGTAGCCCTTGTCGCCCTGCGAATCGGGCGTCAGCCACGACTCGAAAACAAAATTTTTGTCGTCGAGGTTTAGGTGCATGCAGGGATAGTCCACCAGCGCCGCTTCGTGGAGGTTGATGTAGAGACCGTCGTCGGTTTTCAGCTGCAGGGCTGTCTGCACGCCTGTCGGCGAAAACGAGGTCTGCGAGAGGTTGCCCGTGATGGCATCCTTCATCCGGGAGCGAATCTCCGACAGCCGTGAGCGGGTGTAGTCGTACTCCTGCGTATCGTAGTCGCCGGGAATCCACCACGCCGTCATGTCGCCCGGCATGGCGAACTGCGTGCGCTCCTCGCGGATCACGAAATAAATCAGGTTCCGCTGCCGGGGAAATTCGTAGCGGAAGCCCAGCCCGTCGTCGTAAAGACGGAACCGCACGATCATCGCCCGGTCGGTGGAGGGCTGGCGGAGTGTCACGGCGAGTTCGTTGTAGCGGTTGCGGATCTCGGACTCCTCGCCCCACACGGGACGCCATGTCTCGTCGAAGGACGAGCGCTCCGTGTCGGCCACCTCGAAGCCGTTGTAAAGCGAGGTCCCGGGATTGGCGGGAACCTGCGTGACGTCCATCGAGAAATCGGCCTTCGTTCCCCCGCCCTTCAGTTCGAAGCCCAGGCGGCTGGGCCGGATCACCTCGTGTCCCTTACAGGTCAGAACGTATTGCGGCACTCCCCCATCGGACAGCCCGAAGGTCATCGTCAGGTTCCCGTCGGGAGAGGTCAAGGTCTGCGCCGCAGCGACGGAGCCCGTCAAAAGGGCATAAAACAAGAAAATTCGTTTCATCATCATTTCTATGGGTTATTTATGACATAAGTACGGCGTTCGGGGCCTACTCCTTTGATGGTCAACCGCTTCCAAGAGGCAGGCAGGGCCGTTTCCCGGCACACGATCCCCTTGTCGGTGATCTCCAGTCCGCCGAAGCCGTTCATAACGGCCTGGAGCATTCCTCCGGCGCAGGTGGTGAAATAGGGGTTGTGCGAGGTCGGAGTCTCGGCCAGCACCCCGAACGGGGGCCGCAGGTTGGGCCGGTAACAGCGGCGGAACATCTCCTCGGCCTTCGCGGCGTCGCCCAGCCAGGCATACTGCACGCAGAAGACGCTGAATGCCATGGCGGGACCGTTCACGCGGTCGATCTTCGCATCGTAGTAGGCCAGATCGCGCAGCAGCAGCCCGCGGTCGGTGACGACACCGAGCGGATAGCCCAGCAGGTTGACATCGGCCTGCTTGATCTGCTGGCCTGCATAACCTGCGTATTCGAGCGTCACGCCGGCGTCGTCCCGAAGGATGCGTAGTCCGTCGGCAATGTCGCTCCAAAGAACGGGAGCTTTCTCCCCGCACGCCCGGGCAGCCTCCACGGCATTGCACAGAACGACCTTCGCGGCGCCATTGGTGAAGGCATTGTCGGTGACATTCATGGCGTATTCGTCGGCGCCGACCACCCCCGCGATCGAATAGCTGCCGTCGTCGTTGCGCACGACACGGCTCACCCAGAATGCGGCGATCTCCTTCAGCAGCGGCCATCCCGTGGTGCGGAGCCACTCCCGGTCGCGGGTCACGCAGTAGTAGTTCCAGGCGGCGATGCCCACATCGGCCGTGATATGGTGCTCCATCGGGCCCGTGATGGCCCACGTCGGGGTAGACTCCTCGCCGAACCAGTCCGACTCCCAGGGAAACATCACGCCCCGATATCCGTAGGCCGAGGCACGGCGGCGAGCGGCGGCGAGGCGGTCGGTGCGGTAGTCGACCATCGAACGGGCAATACCCTCGTTCAGCAGCAGCATGGGCGGGTACATCCACAGCTCCGCGTCCCAGAAAATATGGCCGTTGTACCCCTGTGACGAAAGTCCCATCGGCGGAATGCTCAACCGCGAACCGGCACGGCACGAAGCGTAGAGGTTGTAGAGCGCGAAACGCACGACGCGCTGGGCCTCGTCGTCGCCCTCTATCTCGATGTCGCCCTGCCACATCTCATCCCAGAGTCTACGGTGACCGGCCAGGACTCGGTCGACCGACTCATGGGCGATGTAGATGACCTGACGTTCCGATTCGCTGTAAGGATCGCTGAAATCGCGGGTCGTGCAGACGGCCCCGGCAAGCGTGAAACGCTTTGTTTCGCCCGCTTTCAGGCGCAGGCGGAGCCTCGCGGCATCATCCCGTCCCTCGTATCCGAACCCTTCGCACGCAGGAATGAACATCGACGAAGCCGAAACATCGTAACGGCCGTGCGCGGTCCGGGCATCGGTCCGGAGAATGTTCGTCGGATGGCCGTCTACAAGGAACGACCTATGCGTGCGGCGGGATGTGCGGTATTCACCCTCGGGAACCTGCATCGCGGTGCGGAAATCGGCCTCGGCATCCTGCAGGGCCGTCACTTCGACATCAATCAGCGCTGCATAGGGCATATTGCGCAGGGCGATGACCGAATAGGCGACGCGAAGCTTGCCGTCGGCGACGAACGTCGTCGTATGCTCGGCCCGGCGCATGTCGATCGTCTGCCGCCATCCGGAAATCGCGTCTCCGTCGATCTCGCGGCCGTCGACGCGCATCGTCATCGAAAAGGGATCGATACCCCGGACGGCACAGTTGACACCCGTGCGGTCGTTCAGTTCGAAGACGTGATTCAGCACCACATGACGGATGGAGAAAGGTTCTTTCCACGGCAGGATGCCCAGCATGCCGTTGGCCGTCGAGGCTCCGGTATAATCGGCGGTATAGTCGTCAGCTTCGAGCTTCCAGCCGTCGGCCGCCGCAGGGAGCGAGGCTACCCACAGCAGGACGGCGGTTCCGACGAGGCGGATCATGCGTGTTCTCATGGCGAATTAGGGCTTGGATATTTTCAGGACGACGCAGTCGTGCACCGGAATGTCGAATTCGTAGGAGGATTGCTGCGGCAGATTCCGGTGCTCCCAGAGGTCGCGCACTACCCCACTCGTGAAGCCCAGTTCAGAGGGCGTGAGCGTATACTCGAGGGGCTGGGACTCGCGGTTGAACACCGCCACGATCCGGCTGCCGTCGGTCAGCTCGCCCGTCCAGACGGAGCTCTGCGGATCGTTCGGGTCGTCCGAGAGGGGTTTGCCCGTGAAACCGTCCTGCACGAGGGCCGTCAGTTCGCGGTTCTGGTAGAACCGGAGCCGGTCGCCCGCCGTGTCGTGACGGTCGGCAACGGCCACGAGCCCTCCGGCTATCACGTTGAGCGAAACGACCGAGCGGCATTCGCCGTCCGAAGCCATCGTGTTCAGACGGATGAAATCGCCGTCGAGCATCACGCGGCCCCGGCCCGAAATGCGGGAGAAATAGACAAGGCCGTCGAACGGGTTCATCCACTGCATCCACATCGGATAGTGCACGCCCCGTTCCAGCGCGGAAAAGCGTTCCCAGCCCCCGGCCTCGGTATCAACGCTGACGCGGATCGAGTGCGCATAGTTGCGTTCGACGGCGGCGTCGCCATAGGCGTGGTTCATGGCCACCGAAAGGAACATATCGTGCTTGTCGCACTGCTCGCGCATCCACCGCAGAGCGGTTTCATACATCCAGTCCGGACGGTCGGGCCCCACACCCTCGGGACGAAAGCGATCCTTGCCGTCCTCGTAAAACGAGAGGAAATCGACACGCAGGAAGACGGCACCCATCTCAGCGTAGTGGTCGACATAGCCCCTCACCCACGCTTCGGCACCCTCCCGGTCCAGCTGCACCCAGTTGTACTGGTGCCCGTTGCGGTATTCGTTCAGGTCAACGATGTTGGCGACCGGGATGTCCGTACCCTTGATTTTGAGGCCCGACTGGGCCACCTCGCGGGGAACCCAGAGCGGATTGCCGTAGATACCCAGTTGCAGCCCCTTCGAACGGCAGTAATCGGCCCAGTAGGCATAATCGTGCTGCCAGTTGATCGACGCCCGAGAGACATAGCCGTACTCGTTGCAGACACGCAGGTCGTGTTCGGTCATCCAGCCGTCGGTCGAGACCAGCGTATAGCCGTAATTCTTCAGGTTGGCGGCCACCCAGTCGATGTTGGCCTGCCACTCGTCCTCGGGCATATAACTGTTCTTCTCGTAGTTGTACTCATAAGGACTCCAGTACATCGGAGCCTTGTGGCGCTGCTCGGGATAGACGGGCGTGTAGAGACTACAATTCACATAGGCGCTGTCGGCGACGCTGTAAAGTTTCCAGTGGACCGAGGTGTTCATCGTCAGTTTCACTTTCAGCCGCACGGAGGCCGATTCGCGGACGTTGCATTCGTCGACGACGATCCGGTTCAGTTCCTCCTGCGTCAGCACACAGGCACGCTCGCCCCGGGCGAAGCTCTTCGACCAGCTTCCGGCATCAGCCAGTGCTTCGTCGTCGATGCCGATTTCGAGCGTATAGCGGGTCGATCTGTCGTCGGCACCGCCGCTCCAAGCGATCTCCAGCGCCTGACGCGCGGCGTTCTGCTGCGAAAGCTGCACGGCATCGGCCGACACCGTGAGGTAGAAATCCGAAAGGGGACCGGCATCCGACCGCGCATCGTCGCTTTCACACGACGAAACGCACAGCGACCCCATGAGGCTTATTGCATATAAATATCCGATCATTTTCATAACAGTTTATTTTATTCGTCAGCTTGTTCGAGCGTAAAGATCACCTGCATAGCGTGTATGTCCACGCGTATCGTGTAACGTCCGGGCGTGGCGATGAGCCAGGCATTATCGTCCTGTTTGTAGTGCATGCCGCAAGCTTCACCCGGCACGACCTGCGTGTCCGGCTCGAGCGCCGTCAGCCGGGGACTCCCCCACGCCGTATCGGAGATGTCGCACATGATATTGAGACCGCCCTCGTTCAGGTGTCCAGTCCAGGTGTAATAGCGGTTGCCGTCTTCCGGAAGGAGCGTCGATTGACTGTAATCGAATCCCCAGCCCTGGGGCGCCGCGCCTCCGATCAGCCCGAGCGACGGATAGGCCGTCTCCTCGGCATCGCTCCGCACCAGGCGGAAGGTGACGGTCTGGGCCTGCATATCGACCGCTATTTCATAATTGCCGGGCGTGCGGATGTCCCACTTGTTGTCGTCGGCGGGGGTGCAGGCAAAAGGTTTGACCGTAGCATCCGGAGTGACCGGGTCGCTTGCGACCGTCGCAAGCAACTGGTACTCTCCCCAGTCGTTACCCGCAGTCCGGTTGCAGACGAATTTCAGTTCGCCGCGGTTCAGGTGTCCCGACCATTTCCACGTCGTGCCTTCGGACGCAAGCGGAGTCATGTTCCCGGCATCCCAGCCGTTGGGTGCGGCATCACCCACCATGTGCATCGCCGTGCAGTTCTCCAGCAGGCTCCGTTTGAGGGTGAACACGACCGTTCCCGCCCCCGTATCGACCGAGACGGCCCAGGTTCCCGGAACGCCGATCTTCCACATGAAGTCGCCGCGGTTCGGCTCCGACACGGCCGCCAGCACCAGCTCCTCGCTGACACCCGGGACCACGGGTTTGTCCCGCTCCGAAGCGATATACTGGTCGGTCTCCCAGGTGCCGTCGGGATCGCACGCAAAGCGCAGCGTACCGACCTTCAGGTCGCCTTCCCACGTAAAGACACGTCCGCTGCGCGTCAGCGGCGTCGCCTCCGTGATCGCCCAATCGCCGGGAGTCGCGGGACCTACCATCGCGAGGGAGGTGTAGAAGCGCCGTTCGAGCGTGAAGAGAATCGTGCGCTGCTCGGTATCCACGGTGACGGTGTATTCGCCCGCCTGCGCGATTTTCCACATATACGCATTCCGGGCAGGATCGGAGGCCCGGGTGAGGGTCATGGTCTCGCTGCGTCCCGAAACGATCTCCCTGTCGGCCTCGGAGGCGATGAACTGATCGACACCGAGCGTACCGTCGGGATTGCATAGCACACGCAGGTTTCCGGCCTCCAGCGCACCCTTCCACGTGAATTCCGGGCTGTCGCTCCCGGAACGGGTCATGGCCACGGCCTGCACCGGGTCCGTACCGCCGGGAGTCGCATCACCGAAGAGCGCGAGCGACGCGAAGACCGGCGTCGCTCCGTAGGGCGTCACATCGACATAGGAGATGGCCGACACCGCCTGCTGTTCCCCGCCGACATAAGCGGCGACACGCGCTTCGAGCGTGATGCGGCGGCCGGGTTCCTGCCGCCAGGTCTCGGTGAGCAGCTCATTGAGCGCACCCACCGTATAGGTTTTTCCCATACCGGCGGCATCGGCGGTCTCCACGGCCGTTTCGTCGCCCGAAATTCCGAGCGAGAAACGATAGATAGCGTCAGCGGCATAGTCGTTCGCATCGCTCCACGCGAAAGCCACAGCCGTTTCAGCAGCCTGAGCCTCGTCGAGAATGAGGGTCTGCGGATCGGCCGACAGCGTCAGCGGCAACAGCGTCGCATAAGTCGTCACACCGACCTGCACGACCGCCGAAAGGTTGACCGATTCGGAGCCGGTGACTGCCGCGACACGAGCCGTGAGGATCACCGGGTCGCCCGCCTCAGCACCCCACTCGCCGACGATCAGCTCCTGCAGTTGGGCTCCGGTGAACGAATGGCTGTTCGCGGCGATTTCCCCGACTTTATGCACCTTCGCAACGGGAGCGTCCTTGAGGGCGAGTTCGAGCGTATAGGCCGTTTTGCCGGCATAGCGGCTCCCGTCGTTCCACGTGAGAGTCAGGGCCGTCTGTGCGGCATTTTCGCGCGTGATGGTCACGGCGTCCTGCTCCGGGGAGAGCGTGATGGGACGGATGTCCGCTCCGCCGACCTCCTTGTCGTCGCTGCATCCCGTCCAGAGAAGCAGCCCCGACAAGAGGATGAATAGATTTTTTATACGGTTCATTTTCAGAAATTTTAAGGGTTAGCGTTTTTCAAAACTGATCGTCAGCGCGTCGATATCGAGCGTGATCCGATAGTTTCCGGCCTCGGTGACGCGCCATTTATAGTCCACGCCGCCGGGCTGCACCAACTGCACCCCCGTCATCGTCAGGTCGGTGCAGTCCTCGACGACGGGCATGAAGAAGGGAGCGTCCCAGCTGGTCTTTCCGGCCGGGAATTTCAGTTCTCCGACCACTAAGGGGCCCTCGTAAACAAACTGCGCGGTACCCTCGACCCAGGTTAGCGGAGTGGCTTTTTCGATGGCCCAGTTACCCGGAGTGGCACCCCCGACCATATAGACGAACTCGTATTCCGGATAATATACCAGCGTATGGGTCAGGCGCTTGGTGTTCACGACCAGCCGGTAGGTGGCCGAACGGTCGATCCGCAGGCGCGTGCCCTCCGCATCGGTGCAGAGCTCCATCGAGGAAGCGTCCGCCCCGCGGAAGAAGGCAGGAAGCAGGCTCGTGCGCTGTCGCGGCAGGATGTATTCGCCGGTGCGGAAACGGCCTTTGTAGCTGTACTGGCGCGAGAGGACCTCCTCGGTCATGGCCACGGCTTTCGAAGGTTCCCAGCCCAGCGCGGCGCCGTCGACCTCGACGGCATCGCCCAGCAGGTAGAGCGGCGCGGAGGGCAGTTCGTAGGTCTGCACGTCGAAAGCCGTCGTAGCGACTCCGGGCATGAGGAATTTGTCGGCCGTGAGGCGGGCGATCACCTTGCCCTCGAGCCGGGCGGATTCGCCCGGGGTGATCCCCCACCGTTCGAGGCAAAGGTCGTTGAGTTCCTCGACCGTGAAGCTGCGCTCGAAGACATCCGGTCCCAACACCTCGAGGTCGGTCGCCGTGGCGAAATTGTTGTCGGCAATGTCCATCTTGAAGCAATACTCCACCGAAACGGCGCTGCCATAGGTATAGCCCCGGTTCCAGGTGAACGTAACGGCCGTTTGGGCATTGTTCGCGGGGTCGAGCACGATCTCCTCCACGGAGGCGTCGATGCGGAGCGCTTCGCCGCCGGTCGGAGCATAGGGGCTTTTGTCCTCGTCGCATCCGGCGAATGCAAGGAGCGAAGCCAGTATCCAGATAAAATGCTGTTTTTTCATCGGTTGCGTGTTATTCCTGGGTTGACCAATAGGGATTCTGCACGAGGTTGGGATTCTTGTCCATCTCCCAGCTCGGTACGGGCATGAAATAGAACGCCTTGCGGTAGACGTGCTTGTAGTCGAGCTGCGTGCGGCGGAAATAGCCGTCGCGGGTCGTGGCGTTGACGTTCATGCCATAAACCGGCTCGTTGAGCACGTTCCCGGCCTCCTTCCAGCGGCGCAGGTCGTTGTAGCGGACGCCCTCGACGCAGAGTTCGACACGGCGTTCCATGCGGATCAGTTTGCGCATGGCGATCTGGTCCGAAGCATCGACCGCAATCTGGTCGGGACCGGACCCGTAGGTCGGAATGCCGGCGCGTTCGCGGATCTTGTTCAGGTAGACGAGGATGTCCGCATTGCCCGGGTCGCACTCGTTCAGCGCCTCGGCGTAGTTGAGGTAAGCCTCGCCCAGCCGGTAGAGGATTCCCGGACGGTAGATATAATTGTCGTTCAGCTCGTTGTGGTCGGGATGCACCTTCTTGCGCAGCAGGTAGCCCGCCTGCGGGGAGTTGTAGCCGCCACCGTCCATGTCAGGGTTGTGGAACTCCGTGCGGCGGTTCGACTCGCGGAACCATGCATCGTTGTAAAGCACCGTGACGTAGAAACGCGCCTCGCGGTTGCAGTACATATTATAGGTTCCTGCGGTGGTGATTTCGCCGGGGGTCTCCGTGGGGCTTCCCTCGATCCACTCCGTGTTGCGACGGTCGGAGGCCGTCGAGTAACCGACGTCGGAATAGCCCGAGGCGGAGTCGTCGATCGGCAGGCCGTTTTTCATGAAGAAGGCGTCGACCAGCGACTGGCTCACACCCAGACCGCCGTTGCCGCCGCTGCCGCGCGGCGTAGCGTGCTTCTCGTAATCCCAGATGTTACACCCTCCGGGGCGTGCGAAAAGAATCTCCTTGTTGCCGTCGGTCCAGCGTGTGAACATCATGTTCTGGTACGACAGGAAAGGATCGATCTTGCCGTCGGCCGTCAGTTCGGTGTAAAGCCTGTAACCATTGCCTTCGGCCAGCTCGATCAGCTCCCGGCATGCTTCGGCGGCTTTCGTCCATTTCGAAGGGTCGTGCTGCGTGCTGAAAAGCGCCTCGCCCTTCTTGTTTACGTGCCCGGCATAGTCCGGATTGCCGTTCACGAGGTCGCTGGCGGCAAAGAGCAGCATGCGGGCCCGGACGGCATGGCACATGACCGACGTGGCACGGCCGAACTTGTTGTTGTTGGTATAGTAGGCCGGCAGCCCCTTGGCCGCTTCGGTCAGCTCCTTGTCGATCCAATCGACAATCGTGTAGAACGGCGTCTGGCCGATCAGCAGCTCCTCGTTGCTCGCCCCGGCATCGACCAGCCCCGGCGAGAACGGGATCGGGCCGTAGGTCTCGATCAGCAGCCAGTAGTAGTAAGCGATCATGAACCGGGCCTCGTTCTTCATCAGGGCCACCTCCGAGGCGGTCACACCGTCCTGCGGCAGGGGTTTCACATGGTCGAGGAAGATATAGGCCGAACGGATGTATTTGGGCAGTTCCGACCAGTAGTACATCTTCCATTCGGTGGCCGGCGACCAGTTGCCGGCGACCATGTGGAGCACCGTCCAGTCGAAGGTCGTCCAGGCCGTGGGCAGCGTCATGTCGTCGCCCAGCGTGTCGTAACCGGCCTTGTTCATATAGTCCCAATAGGGATCGGCGATGCCCGCGTAGATGCCGGCCAGCCAGTCTTCGGTGCGGGTCTTGTCGTTGAAGACCATTTCGAGCGTCAGCTCGTCCTCGGGCACCTGATCGAGGTAGGAGCACGATGCGAGCAGCGAAAAGCCCGCCAGCACGATAGTCAGGTATATGCGTATTTTCATGGCAGAACGGTTTTAGAAGGTTACGGAAGCTCCCAGCGAGTAACTGCGCATCGTCGGATAGATCAGTCCGTCGTTGGCTCCGACCTCGGGGTCCCAGAGTTTGAAATTCGAAAAACAGAAGAGGTTGTTGCCGCTCACGAAGAACCGGCATTTCTTATAGGTATAGCCGATCTCGACGGTCTTCACGCGCAGAAAGCTCATGCTCTTCTTCCACCAGGTCGACGGCTGCCGGTTATTGAGGCTCGAACCGTAGGAAAAACGCGGGTAGAAGACATCCTGACGCGGACTGTCGGGGCTCCAGCTGTCGGCATAGTTGGTCAGGATGTTGCCCAGCACGCCCGAACCGCTGCCGGGAATGAAGACATCGCTGCCGACGATGCGCCACGTATTGGCCGTCCCCTGCAGGAAAACACTGACATCGAGGTTCTTCCAGCGGGCACTGGCCCCGAATCCATAGACGATCTCCGGGGTCTCGGTGCCGCCGATGGGCCCCATGTCCTGATCGTCGATCACCCCGTCGCCATTCAGGTCCTTGTAGCGGATGTCGCCCGGACGGACCGAACTGTATGACTGCGTGGGAAGCCCCTCGCGCAGGATACCTTTTTCAACGTCGGCGAAATCAGCCTCGGTGAAGAGCCCGAGCGCCGTCAGGCCGTAGAGTGTCGAGACCGACTGTCCGGTATAGGAGCGGTAGGTGCCGACGACGGTCGGGGCCTCGTCTTTCTCGATGGTCTTGTTGCGGGCGAAGGTGAACGTGCCCTTGAGCGAAAGGAACCAGTCGCGGCCGAACTGCTTGTTGAACTCCAGCGCCAGATCGACACCCCGGTTTTCGACGATGCCGTAGTTGGCCCACGGGGAGTCGATGAAGCCTGCCGAGCCGGGGATATTGGTGCGCTGCATGAAGATGTTGCTACGGCGCTCGAAGAAATAGTCCGCCTGCAGGTTCAGGGCATTCCAGAGCCCCAGTTCCAGGCCGATGTCGAATTTCGCGGACTCCTCCCAAGTGAGGTCGGCGACTCCCTGGTGTCCCTCCCAGCGGCCCGTATGGGCGACATTGCCCTGGGTCGTGTGGCCGCCGCTGCCGTCCGTACCCCACGAATAGCCATTGTTGGTTCCCAGCGTGGTGATATAGGCGAAGCGCAGTCCGTTGATGCGGTCGTTACCGACGATGCCGTAGGAACCGCGCAGCTTGAGCTTCGACAGCACGTCGCGGGCCGGCTCCATAAAGTGTTCCTCGGAGATCAGCCAGCCGACGGCCACCGAAGGAAAGAAGCCGAAGCGGTGATCGCGGGCGAAATTCTCCGAACCGTTGTATCCGAAATTGAACTCGGCGACATAACGGCGGTCGTAGGAGTAGGAGAAACGCCCCGCGAAGCCCTGGTTGCGGTAAGGCAGCTTCTCGCCGGTGTCGTAACTGCGCTGGTTGTAGAGCAGCATGGCATCGACATAGTGTTTGCCGAACTCGCGCGAATAGCTCACGGCGCCTTCGAGATAGGTCGTCTGCTCGCCGAATTCACCCGACGAGGCATGGTCGAGAAACTCCTGTCCGTAGCTGGCGATGTTCATAATCAGGTTGCCGTCGTCGTCGCGCCCCGTGGCCGGATTGTAGTAATCGGGCGTCTTTCCGCGCCGCACGAGGCTGGCGTTCGAACTGTCGAAAGCGAAGGTCACACGGGCCCGCAGACCCGGGGTGATGAATTTCAGGTTCTGCTCGAGCGAAGCCTGACTCTCGATCTTGGAGTTGGAGAGACGCTGGTAGCCGGTCTGCGTGGCCAGCGCCCAGGGATTCTGGTTGCCGTCCTTGCGGGCGACCTTTCCGTTGGAATAGATGGTCGGATGGACGAACGGCGGCGTGTTGAAGGCTACGTTGAACAGGTCCTCGATGTCGTGGTTGACCTTGTTCTGCCGCTGCAGGTAGCCGCCGATGTTGATTTTCAGCAGCGTGGTTTTGGTGATGTCCACATCGACGTTCGAACGGACGTTGTAACGGGTCAGCTTGGTCGAACCGTCCCACGACTGGCTGTCGTCGCGCTCCATGATGCCCCGCTCGTTGTAGACCGAGGCCGTGACATTGTAGCGCAGCACGGGCGAACCGCCGTTGACATTGACGTTCACGCGCTGGTTCCAGGCATGTTTCTTCGTGATGGCGTCGATCCAGTCGACATCGGGATAGAGGTCCGTATCGTACCGGGATTTCGTGAGGCCGATCTGCTTTTGAGAGAACGGCAGCGTGATGCGGCTGTCCGACGCGATAGCGTTCATGACCTCCATATAGGTGGTCGCATCGACGAATTCCGGGAGCTTCGTCGGCTCGCTCATGGCGACCTCGTAACGCAGCGAGACTTTCGGAGGTCCCACCTCGCCGCGTTTGGTGTTGATCAGGATCACACCGTTGGCACCCCGCACGCCGTAGACGGCACTCGCGGCGGCATCCTTCAGGATCGAGAACGACTCGATCTCGGCCGGGTCCATGTCGTTGAGCGAACGCTCGACGCCGTCGACCAGCACCAGCGGCGTGGAGCCTCCGGCGAAGGTGCTGATGCCGCGAATCCAAAAGTCTGAATTGTCCTTGCCCGGCTCGCCCGTGCGCTGCACGGCGATCACGCCCGAAAGCTGCCCCGCAAGGTTGTTGCTCAGCGAGCGGTTAGTACCGATCTGCAGGTCCTTCGGGGCGAGGCCCTCGACGGCCCCCACGACGCTCAGCTTCCGCTGCGTACCGTAGCCCACAACGACCACCTCGTCGAGTTCCGAAACCTGCTCTTCGAGGATGACATGGAGATTGATCCGGCTGCCGACCACGATTTCCTGCATCTGGTAGCCGACGAAGCCGAAGCTCAGAACGCTTTTCTTGTCGGGGACATCGATGAAGAAACGGCCTTCAGCATCGGTCGTAACGCCCTGCGAGGTGCCTTTGAGCAGGACCGTAACGCCGACCATCGGCTCTTTTCCCTTATTAACGACCAGGCCGTTAATCGGGATCGTTCCCGCCGAAGCCGCCGCCGCAGACAGAAACAGGGCGAGGACAGACAGCATTGCGCGTATACAACAAGGTAGAGTTTTTCGCATACTCCGGTTGGTTTAGGTTATTGTTATTAGATTAGCCGGCGGCAAACGAACCTGCCGCTCTGAAGACAAATTTATACCGCCGCCGAGCCTCCTGCAAGAGCAGGGAGCTAAAAAGTAGTGGTTTTTTCGAAGAATTCAGCTAATAATCAACGATATGAATAAACACAACCGATTTATATCGGTAGCGCTCCCGGTAGTGGAGGGAATCGCCTCCGGGCTATTTCAGCCCGTCGCTGCCGATCTCCTCGGCTATGCCGATGCGGGCGACGAAATGTTCGAAGCGGCTGCGATCCACACAAGCCTTGTTGCGGGCCGAGGTCCGGTTGTTATAGACCGTCGAGAGCGAACAATGCAGGAACTGCGCGATCTGCACGCTGTCGGTGATACCCAGCCGGACGAGCGCATAGATGCGCAGTTCGGTGGTAAGTGCGTCGGGAGCCTTCAGCACGATGCGTTCGGAGGGCTTCAGCAGTTTATTGTACTCCTCCACGAACGACGGAAAGAGTTTCAGAAAGGTGATATCGAAATTGTTGTAGAACAGCTCGAGGTTCTCGCGGGCGAACGCCGCCGGGTCCAGCGCCTTGCGCAGCGCGTCGCGGTTATTGCCGTCGAGCAGACGTGCGATGCGCTTGAGGCGCGAATCCATCTGGTCGATATAGTTCAGGCAGAAATCCATATACCGCACGATATAGGTCTGCTTGATGAGGTTCGACTCGCTCAGATGGCTGTTCAGCTCTTTCAGTTCGTTATTCAGGGCCGCCAGCCGGAGCCCCACCCGGCGGTTGTTCCGGTAGAGTTTATTAATATAGGTAAGTGCCGCAATGAGCAGCACCACCAGCAGGGCCAGAAAGGAAAGGCTGATGTAAAGATTGCGCTGCTGGCGGTTGCGGCGTATCTGATAGTCGTTGTCAATAATCGGCAGCAACTGCGACACCTTGACCAGCCGTTTCTGCGAATTGCAGTAGTTGGCATCCTCGAGGGCCACCTTCAGATAGCGGTAAGCCCGGTTGATCTCGCCGTCGGCATAGAGCATCTGCGCCAACCGGTGGAGCGAAACATACTCCTTGATGCCGGTCTTCAAGTCGATGATGGCCGAACGGACATAGAAACGTTCGGCCTCGCCGCGCGTCCCGCCGCCGTGGATGCAGGTTTCGGCCAGCAGGTAGTAATAGATGGCCTCCTCGCGCATATTGGTCTTCATGCGTTCGGCATTCGTCTCCAGCCATTCACGCGCTTCGGAATGGCGGTTCTCGAGATTCAGCAGGTTGGCTTTCGTATAGTAGTAGCTGCTGCCGTCCTCGTTAGGCGACTGCGATCCGAGCAACGTCGTATAGGCATCGTGCAGGAGTTCGTAGTGGTGCCGCTTGAGTTCGGGATTGTCGATCGACTGGTAGACGTCCTCGTAAAGCAAGCTATAGATATTGTGGTAATAACTGTGCAAGAACGGAGTGAAATGGCGGGTCGACATGGCATTGAGTATCTCGAACGCATCTTGATTCAGTCCGGCAATGGCATAGATCTGCGCGAGGTTGAGGTCCGTTTCGAGTATCTTCAGACTGTCGCCGCTCCTGAGCGCCAGCTCCTTTTTCAGCAGGGCGTAATGGATGGCCGTATCGACTTGATACGAAAGATACTCGTTAAACAGCCGCCCGTAATCGTAGAAACGTTCCTCGGGGGAGAGGCTGCCGTGAGCGAGCCGGTATTTGATCTCTTCGAACTGCCCTTCGCGCCGCGCCGCATAGACCTCCCGGTTGGCAATGACCCGGTCGAGTTCCCGGAATTGTTTTCCGAGATTTTCGGCCGGCTGCGCCCCGGCCGGAAGGGCTGCAGGCAGTAAGAGCATCAGAGAAAGCAGCAAACGAATTTTCATGATCGATTTTAAAGAGGTACTACCGGAATCCCGAGTAAAAATAGACATAAATTCCCGGATATGCAAAATCGCGGTGCCCTAGTCGCAGGATTGCAAAAAAAACGGGGCAGCAATCCGAAAACCGCCACCTCGTCAAGACGTTATCCCGTTTCCGTGCGGGAAAGGACTCGTGAATTACTTCTGGTCGCTGATCTTGCTCTGTTTTTCGAAGAGCTTGCCGAAAGCGTCGTCAATCTCGGTACGCAAGGCAGCGTAGTGCTTGCGGACGAGCGACGTGTTGCGCGGCTCGGCGGGATTCATCGCATTGGCAAACAGATCGTTGCGCATGAAAACGGTCTCCTGCATCACCTTGAAAATTTCCTTCTCTTTCAAAGGCTGGAAACAGATAGCTATATCACAGTCAAATTTGGTTACAGTTTTATTTTGGCTCTTCTTTTCTGTTCTTCCATCCTGCGGCGGCGTTCCGCGGCGGCTATCGCCATTGCTTCGGCCGCGGCATCGAGCAGCGCCGTGATTCGTGCGATATGCTCTTCGGGGCTTTCTCCCGGCTTGCGCTGTAACTGCTCGGCGGACACTCCGACGGGCGAACCGGCCGGCGGCAGCGGGATGCCCCCGGCTTTTCCAAGGTTGACCGAAGGCGGTTCTTCGCGTGTACTACCCCCGCCTCTGCCCGTGTTGCCGAACAGCGCTGCAAATGCCGAACGGTAATTGCTTGCCGCCGCCGAGAGGTTCCCGACAAGCGTTGCCCGGTGTTGGGTCTGCTGTTGAATATGGTTGAACTGGTTGTCGAGTTTCGTAAAGCTGAAAGCCCTGTCGATCTTCGATCCGGAGAACTCGAAGCCGTTTTTCGAGAACAAGACACCTTGTTTCCGGTCGGTATTTCCGCAATACTTATAGCGTACGTTGACGCCCTGTTCCTTTAATTTGCCTTCCAGATCGTTCCTACTTTTGCACTTGGACAGACAGCCTTTGATCGCATCGTGGATTTCGTATCTGGTTTTGTCGGGTTCGCGCAATTGCTCCCGCCGTACGTCGTCCTTTCCCGGTGCGAGATACAATCCGTACTTCTCGGTCAGTTCCCGGCAGACCTTGGCGTTTCGAATCTTGATGTTCTCGTCCGAAATGGTCTGCCCGTTGTTCCCGACCCGGTTGTAGACCAGATGGCAGTGCGGATGGGGCTGGTCGAGATGGCGCACCAATAGATACTGCGTATCGGTGATGCCCATCTTCTGCATATACTCCTTTGCGATCTGCGTCATCAGGGCGTCGGTCATCCGCGGGGCGTCCTTGGGTGAGAAAGACAAGGAGATACCCGTTGTGCATTTAGCATAAACGTATAAAAAAGTTGTTCATGTTGGATAAATTCCGTATATTTATCTGGTTACCAATCAGATAAATATCATGAACAACTTTAGTGCAAGTTACGAAAAAATTTTGACAACATTACAGAATATAGAGGCAAGATCGAATTTTCGTAATCAGCATCGTCAGCCCCGTATGAGCGATATGGAGGTTCTCGCCCTCTCTCTGACTGCAGAATATATGGGCATAGACTCGGAATGCCAATTGTTCCGCAGGCTGCCCGATTGTTTGCGAACCCGAATTGAACGTAGCGTCTGCAACCGCCGTCGCAGCGCCTTGTCCCCCCATTTGTCCGCCCTTCGCAAACGTATGGGCGAAAACATCTCCACGGCTCCAGACTATCTGATTGTAGACAGTATGCCGCTGGAGGTATGCAGGATCAGCCGTAGTTCTCGCTCGACGGTCTGCAGGCAGGAATATTATGCTGCACCCGACAAGGGATTCTGTGCTTCGCAACAGACTTACTATTATGGCTATAAGCTGCATGTCGTCTGCTCGTTGGATGGAGTGATCCGCAGTTTCGACCTCCCGAAAGCTTCGGTACATGATATTCATTATCTGAAAGATGTCAAGGAACTTTATCGGGACTGCGTCCTGTCGGGCGACAGAGGCTATCCGAGTGCTGACTACCAGTTGGATCTGTTCGAGAGCCGGCAAATTGTATTGGAAGTGCCCATGCGACGAAATCAGAACGATTACAAGCCGCAACATCCTGTATTCCGACGCTGTCAAAAAAGGATCGAAACTCTTTTTTCGCAACTTTGCGACCTGTTTATGATCCGACGAAACTATGCCAAATCATTCGACGGATTCAGAACCAGAATAACCGCTAAAATAATGGCTCTTACTACTATACAACTCATTAACAAAAGAAACAATCGGAAGATTAATAACTTAAAGATACCACTCGCGTAAATGCACAACGGGTTTTGATTATCAATCATGCGTAAAATTGCGACATACCTGTCGGCAATCATGCTGCTGACGGCCTGCATAACGAATAACCGGCAGAATAACAGAATTTTATACGTTTCGATACAACCGCTGCAAAGCCTTGTGGACAGCATTGTCGGCGGAGATTTCGAAGTCGAAGTACTCGTGCCCGCCGGAGCCAGTCCCGAGACGTTCGAACCTACGCCCAGACAATTTGTGGAGCTAAACAAAGCACAACTTATTTTCAATGTGGGACTTATCGACTTCGAAACCTCGCTGTTGGGCAAAATCGAACAACAGGAGAAAGTCATCGACCTGAGCCGCGGAATCGACCTGATCGAAGGCTCTTGTTCGCACAGCAGCCACGGACACAATCATACGCACGGTGTCGATCCCCATGTCTGGACCTCCCCGAAGGCGTTGCAGAAGATGGCGGCAAACGCTTTCGAAGCCATTCGCAAAGCCTATCCCGATTCGGTGAAATACGAAACCAATTATAACCGGTTGCAGAAAGAGTTACAAGCATTGGACGCTCGCACGGCGGAGAAAATCGCACGGAGCGGCATCGAATATTTCATCGTCTACCACCCCGCCCTCACCTATTATGCCCGCGACTACGGGCTGCGGCAAGTCGCCATCGAAGCAGACGGTAAGGAGCCCTCGGCCAGGCAGTTGACGGCGATCATCCGGCAAGCCCGGGAGGATGGAGTCCGCCGGATATTCTACCAAAAGCAATTCCCGGCATCGACCGTGGAGGTCATAGCCCGAGACATCGACGCCGAATACGTGGCGATTGATCCGCTGGACCGGGACGCCATAGCGAACATCGACACGATAACCGACTTAATCACCGCAAAATGAATCTGGTAACGATGCGCGACGTAAGCGTCGCATACGACGGATACGAAGCCATTCAACATGTCGATCTGGAAATCGGCGACGACGATTTCCTGGGTGTCATAGGTCCCAACGGCGGCGGAAAGACGACGCTCGTGAAAGCCATACTCGGAACCGTGCCCCATACGGGCGAAATATGTTTGGCGCCGGAGTTGTTCCGGGGCAAGGAGCGGCTGATCGGCTATATGCCGCAGTTGTCGGATTTCGACCGGGAGTTTCCGATCTCGGTGCTCGAAGTCGTGCTGTCGGGATTGCAGGGCCGCCGCGGGTTCCGCTCCCCCTACACCCGGGAGGACCGCGAAAAGGCGATGGCGCTGCTGGCCTCGTCGGGGATTGCCGAAACGGCCCGCCAGCCGATCGGAGAGGTGTCGGGCGGCCAGATGCAGCGGGCGCTGCTGGCCCGGGCCGTGATCTCGGACCCGAAGCTGCTGATTCTGGACGAACCCGCGAATTTCGTGGACAACAAGTTCGAGAAAGAGCTTTACCGCACGCTGCACGAACTGAATACGCACATGGCAATCGTCATGGTGTCGCACGACATCGGCACGATCACGAGTGTCGTGAAAGAGATCGTCTGTGTCAACCGCCGCGTGCACCGTCATCGCTCGAACGTGCTGACCGAAGAGCAGCTGCGCAACTACGACTGCCCTATCCAGCTCGTTTCGCACGGCCACATTCCCCACACCGTGCTGGAGCACCACCCGGGGGACGGATGCTGCGACCACGATTCTGTCCGATAACGACCACCGCGACAATGGTCATACAGCCGGGCGCATTAGGGCGGAGAATGCCTCCCTGCGGCGTTATTCGTTTATATCTTTCACGCAGCGCACGCCGCCATAATTGCCTGTGCCGGTCAACAGATACAGCACACTGTTGCCTTGGCTGACGGAGAATCCGGGGCGGTTCGAGCCGAACTGGAAACGGGTGCGCGAAAAATGGTTGTTGAGCGTCCAGTTTCCGTCGTTGCCGATTCGGGAGTGCATCAGCGCCAGTTCCCGCTGATTGGGGATGCGGTATCCCGTCGGACAGGGGGAGTCGCCGCTGCTTGCATCGCTTCTCAGCGTCTCCCAGTTATAGGTATTGTTTCCGGATGTCGTGTTCATGACCTCGAATGTCCGCCACGGTTTGTTGGCCGCCTCGCGTTCGTGGTGTTCGGGCAGTTCGGCGGTCTGGAAATAGCCGCGGATGGATTGCTGATCGATTCGGGCAAGCGAGATCCTGCGGGTCATCGCATCGTAGGTAGCCAGATCGTCGGGCTTGACGGTTCCGGCGGCCGTGCGTGGAATTCCTAGATTACGGACACAACGATAATAAACAGGAGTAGAAATCGAACCGGAATAATTTTCGGAAAGTTTTCCGGTCGAGGAGCCTTCGGATGACCATAGGATTATGGGATTGTCATAGCCAAGGTACTTCTCGTGAACCGTACTGCTGGCGAAATACTGCTCCTGCCCCTCTGTCCAGGTCGTTTTCCTGTAAAGCCTGGCTCGCGGGTCGAAGGACCATTCGCCGATCCATAGATCCGTCAACTGGTGGATGGCCGCCAGATACCATTGCACCTCGTTCTCGTCGATCGTGCCGTCGCCGTCGTTGTCGCGGTTCATCCGCAGACATTTGTATTTGGCAGCCTCGTAATCAGACTTCATGGTCCAGGTCGACATCGTGACGTAATCGCTCCAGCGTTTGGTCGTACTGCCGCCCAGCCACATCCGGAGCGTATTCGCACGTCCGTTGTTCGAGTCGTTGTATGTCGGGTTGGAAACGTCGTTCGTGTTTTTTTCGAATGCGACCGGCGTTTCTTCCTGGATCATCTGCGTGCCCCAGGCCGTGAAATTCTCTTCGTCCATGATGTTATACATGGTCTGGATCGAGGACTGGCGGATCGAGTAGATGGCGTTGGTCTTCGTGCTCTGGCGATCGGGGCTGTACGCCAGATTCGAAAGGATGTTCATGACCCGCGCCTGCTGGTTGACGAATTTCTTCCACAAGCCGTTCACGGCCGTTTCCGAAGGATCGGTCGGGCTCGTCTCGTAATAGTATTCGTCGACGAATGCCGTGAAGCGCATGTAGTCGCTACTGTCGAACAGGTGGTCGGAGCCCCCGCTTCCGCTGGTACGGTAACGCTCCTTGCAGGCCTGAAGGATATTCACCAACTGGTCGACATACAGCAGTTTGTCCGTCCCGTTCGCCACGTCAGTCATATAGGTGTCCAGCGAGACCGTCCCCGTGTAGACCGCATCGTTGCCCGGATAGGCGCGGAAATCGGTGCTACTGTAGAAGTTGCTGCTGTTCTTGCTGTTGATCCGGAACTTTATCCACTTGTAGTCGGCCGGATGTTCGCCGGCGGCGCCCCGCGAGAAGGGGGTGTTGACGTCCCAGGTCATGGTCTCGTCCACGTTGCTCTGGTGGAAACTCAGGGTGAACACCTCGTTGTACGCGTCCAGCTCCTTGATCTGCAGCGCCATCACGACATCGCCCTCGGCGCCGGGACGCTGCTCGTCCTCCTCGGTCTTCTTGCTCGAATCGACCTCGATGATGATTTTGTCCACCGACACGATTTTCACGTTATAGGTATAGTAGGTGTTGCGGAGCAAGTTGTAGTCGTCGACGCCTTCCACGCCTCCGAGATGGATCGTATAGACCACATCGGTCGATATTTCCACGCCCGACGACGCGTCCTTGTAGCGTATGTCACCCCGCAACTGGACGCAGGTTCCGGTCTTCGGCGCATAGGTATAGTCGCCGTTGGCGACCTCGATTCCCGCGCCGGTCGGGGTCTTGTCTTGTTTCTCGCGCAGCGCATACTGCTCCTCATAGGTGCCCGCCGTGACGGGAATCTCGGCCCGGGGCGTCAGGACGCTCTCCAGCGAATAGAAGGCGAAGGTCTTGCCGTCCTCCTCGAAATGAGCCCACTCCGTATCGAAGCACTCCGCGGGGTCGGTGCACAGGTCGGTGCGCGAAGCCATCATCCCCGCCTTGCGTGGAACCGACACGACGCGCCAGTCGTCGGAAGTGAAGGTGACGCCCGAAGCCTCGGTGACGCGGAAGCGGATTTTGGAGTCGACGCGTGTCAGCGGCACGGTAGCCGAGACGGGACTGCCGGCCGTGACGGTGACATTCTCGGCGACGCCCGTCATCAGGAAGTTGGTGCCCCGTTCGATGAACTTGCCCCGGAGGTTCACCACGCACGAATCCAACGCCGCACGCGAGGCGATGCCGTCGAGCATCTCGCGGGTAATGTCGACGACCGTATTGTCCGTATTGGCAATGGCGGCCACGCTTTTCCCCGTGCCGCACGTCAGGCCGCCGATGGTTCCGGTCCAGCTCGATGCGCTCAGGCTGGAGATATAGTTGCGGCAATCGACCGACCCGTCCGGGTTGAATATGAAGATGTAGAGGTTGTTGATCCGCTGTTCGTCGGCATCGGCCGACACGGCGCGGGTCTTCACGTCGTTCTGCGAAGAGGCGACGCTCAGCGTCAGCGAGGCAAACTCGCCATGCGTTCCGGGCAATTCATCCTTCGAGCACGCCGCGACGGCCAGACACATCCAGGCTATATGGAATAATCGTTTCATAATCGTCAATCGAAATCGGGGACATCAATGGTTTCCTGGTTCCAGTCCTGCACCACACAGGTCAGCGCCATCTCGCCGAACGGGGTGAACTTCAGTCTGAAAACATATCGCTTGCTGGCTTCGATGCTGCCGGAGACGACGAAATCGCCGATATTCCGAACTATTGCAGATTCCCGCGTCACGCCGTTCGACGTGTAGCGGACCGTGACGGTGAGCAGGTCGTCGTCATCGATCTGTTGCGGCCAAAGCATCGCGCAGCCCGTTGCGGAGGAGACCGGCTGGTAGACGGGATAGACGGCAACCAGCGAATTGCCCTGCAACGTGCCGTCCGCCTCCGAGAGAGCGTACTCCCTGTCGGCGGCGTCCGTCGCTAAGGTCTGCGTGATGGCGTCCGGCAGTTCGTGGTGGCAGGTGGCCTTATGCAGGAACTTTCCGAGACGGATTCCGGTTATGCGTATCGACTGTCCCTCGGAGAGCGTGCCGTCGACGCTGGCTTCGAAGACCACGGCCGCCAACGCATGGCGGAATGTCAGCGGCACCCTGCCGCCCTCTTTCGTCCGGTCGAGGGCCGGGGCGCTCAGCAGCAGGTCGCGGTGATCCGCCACGGCGTCGGGAACGGCATAGGTGACGCGCGGAGCGCCTGTCCCGCATGAGACGGAGACCGCCGCATCGGTGTCATACGGAGCATAGGCGAAGAAGCTGACCTTTCCCTGGGGCCAGTATTTCGTCGGAGAATAGGTCCAGTCCCCTCCAGCGGGGCGTGTCACCCGGACATTGTACATGTAATCGGGCTTCGAAGCGGCGGCATCGTAGCTGCCCTGGGGCGAATAGTAGGCGAAAACCCCGAAGTCGGCAAAGTTGCCGTCGTCGGTCTGTACGCCTTTCGTCCATGGAACGGCCGAATCCCCTATCCGGTCGTCGAACCGGATGGCGTCGTCCGCGGGTTGCAGGGCTTCATCCCCTCCCCTGCCGCACGATATAAGAGTCGTCAGGCTGAAAACCGCCCAAAGCCAATATCTTCGTGTTTCCATATCCGTAACTTGTAAATCGTATCGGACCGCCGGGCGGTCCGGTTTGTACTCCGGGAGGGACATTCAACCCTCCCGGAATTTCGTGAGGCCGGCGCATGCGTGCGGCCAGAGCGTCTTAGATCTCCATGTCTGCGTTGGAATCCTCCCAATCCACTACCGACGTCTCGAACAGGATAGGTTCGAGGTTGCCGGTGACGGTCAGCGTATAGGTAATGCGCTTGTTCATCTTCCAGATCTCTTCCCCCTCCGTATCGCCGGTAACTTTCTTGCTGCTGAACGGAACCGTGTAGTCGGCATACGTGTCGGCCGAACCGAACAGATACTGGGGGGTTGCGTTATTATCCTTGTAATAGATCTTGCAGGAAATCGTAAGGGTGCCGCCGGTCATGTCTCCGTCACCGGTTTTTGCAGCGAACTCCTGCGGAAGCAGTATCAGTGCCTTGTCCGCATCATAGAGATTTTTTGCTTCCACATTGGTGATTTCCTTGGTCTCGGGGAAAACTGCCGTATATTCGGTCAGGTTGCCTTCAGTAATGCTCCAGCTGGCAGCGCCGGCGGCCGAGAGGGTGAAGGTGCCCTTCGACTTGAGGTTGCTCAGCTTGATGCCGTTCTCCTTCACGTCGATGAAGACACCGTCGCCCTTGGCCTTGGCCTTGAAACGCACCTGCGTCATCGCGTGTTTGAACTGGAGGGGAACCTTCACGGCCGGACTTGCCTTGGCGACATTCAGCGCCGAGGCGTACATGAGGTCCACCTGGCCGGCATCGTCGGCAGGAACGGTATAGTCCGTCATGATCATTCCGTCGCCCTTCGTATATGCAACCGGAATCGCAACGCCGTTCTTGGTGTAGGGCGCATAGGCGTAAAAACTGAGGGTTTCTCCCTGGGTCGGCCAGTAGCGGATGTCGCTCGTGTTCTTGTAGTCCCATTTCGTGCCGTCGGAAACGATCTCGGTGCCGGCATCGGCCTTGCCCATGTAGGGGCTGTCCGAGGTGCTAATAAAGGCCGTTACGCCGAAGACGTTGCCCGATGCGGCGAACTCGGGGTTGTTGTCGAACGGATTGCCGCGGGTGATGTTCGAATAGGTGTTGAAGCCGATAGCGTTGCCGGCATTGGTCAGGGCGGAGTCGACCACGCTTTCCTTTGCGCAGCCGGCCAGTGCGAAGGCCGCCAGAGCGATGAGAACAGATCTTTTCATTTTTTTCTTTTTTTTATGGTGTTTGTAAAATCATGTTTCGTCGGTTACATCGGGATGTCGACATCGATGTCCTCCCATTCCTCCAGGTCGGGGTCGAAGGCGCCGTCGCCGTTGCCGATCACCTCGGGAAGTTCGATCTCCACCTCGATATGGATGATCTTGTGCGTCGCGCCCTGCGTCACGCGGATGGCATCGGTGACATCGAGCGAGACGGGATGTTTTTCGCCGTTGAGCAGCACGAACTCCATCTCCATCAGGTAGCGCACGCCCGTCTCATCGTGCAGGCCGAACGTCGCCAGCTGTCTGGTGATGGTGCCGTTGCGCGGGTCTTTCGCATCGAAGCAGCGGTTGTTCAGCACGAACTCGTGGCAGACCTGCAGCGAATGCGGCTTGTCCGAATCGAGGTAATAGCCGCCCGAAAGATTCTTCAGGTGGGTGCGGGGCGCCCCCGCGGCATATTTGAGCCCCTTGACATGCACCCTGATGTCGGCCACCGAGATGATGCGGGTCGGAGCAGTCTGATAGACTGCCGCCGGGGCGGGTTCCATGCCGTGGGGTTTGGTCCGGAAATATTCGATCATCTTGCGGGTCACCTCGATATTTCGGACTACGCTTCCGGCCACCGTGTCGGGCTCCCCGATGAAGGATTCCGCTCGGGTGCCGCCGCCGAGCGACGTGAAGTTGGGGGACACCGCCCTGCCCATCAGGGCGAAGGTCTCCAGCCGGTCGGTTCCCGCGCTTTCGATATTCCTGTATTCATCCAGCGTATTGTTCAGCACGACAACACTATAGAAGCCTTCGGGCAGTGAGAGGTCCGCTTTCCGGGAGTCGTTGCTCCGGACCACGTCGAAAGCCGCGCCGTTGCGGTCGAACACGAATGCCGAAACGCCGTTGGGCGTCAGCCGCGCCGGAGTCCAGTCGGCCTCGATACGGACGGTGGCGCGGTCGACGGTGGCATAATAAAGGTCGTCGCGCCAGCAGGAGGAGAGCGCCAGAACGCCTGCAAGAGCCGATATAATCAGTATGTTTTTCATTTTGCAACCTCCTTTTTTCTGTAATGCAACAGCCATACCAGCGAAATCCGCGCCCTCGTAGGACCGATCCAGTTCAGCCGACGGGTCTCCCACGGGTAACGGACGACCTTGATGTCGCCGTACTTCGTGTCGCGCACACGGTCGTAGGCCTCATAGTTCGAACGCAGGTAACCGACTCCCAACGTGTATTCCATACGCAGGCTGCGGCTGCGTCCGATGCGGTGCGCATAGCCCAAGCTCAGCCCGGCATCGAAGAAGTCGCCCTGGGAACCGTCGTCGTTGAAGACCTGAAAGTCGAATTTTCCGCCGCCGCCGTACAAGCCGAGGTGCCAGCCCGTCATGACATCTCGTTTGGCGCGATCGCCCAGCCAATATCTTATTTCGCCATGTCCTGCCAGAAGCTGCATCGTCAGGTCCGACTTGTTGCTCCGCCACCACGGGAACATCCACTCCCCGGCAACGGACCAGCGTTTGCCCATCGGGACTTCGAGCTCGACGTTGAGCGCCGAGGCCAGGTCGAAGAGCAGGTTGCTCTTCACGGCCAGCAGGGGCTTGCGGACGAACGTCGGTTCCATGGCCGGCGACTCCGGAACGGGTTGCGGAGCCGGCATCTGCACGGTGTCTGGTTCTACGACCGGTCCGGGTTCTGACTCGGGTTCCGGCTCGACCGTCGGTTCGGGCGCATGGGGAACCGACTGGAACACGATGATGCAGGTTGCGCCGGCCCGCAGATAACGCAGATGGTTGTTTACGATGTGCCGCCATGCCGCACCGTCGCCCACCTGTTTTAGCCGCCACTCTTTGGTCGCGGAATTGACGTCCGAATTGATGATCTCCAGAACTCGCGCCCGATGGGGACATCGGTCGTCATCGGCAATCCGTTGGGCCAGTCCCGCCCAATCTTCGCCGATAGAACATATCTGCACCCTCTCTCGCACGATGTCGGGATGCTTCCAATACACATAAGTGCGCGTAGCCCGAGCCCGTTCTTCCGCGAGTTTGATGTTGCGTTCCAACATGCCCTCGGGAGATGCCGACGCGATGATGACAATGGAATCGAGATTATCCCTGACTTCCGGTCTGTTAAGCATGGTGTCGAGTTTGGCGAGCGACTCCTCGTTCGTCATATACTTCTTTTCGAGCAAAGACCGATCGAAACGGAAATACAGATGAATGATCGCGCTCGTATCCCTCCGCAGGGATAAATCGGATACGGCATGTTGCGCATGGCTGTCATTCAGACAACAAACGCACGCCAGCATCAATAAGAATATCTTCCGTCGCAACTCCATTGGACCTGTTTCGATAAAGTTTCTAAAAAATTCCAATCCATCTCTGCCTTTGAGTTTCTCCTCCGCTCTCTTTTCGCTTTTGTAGGCCCGCATGACGAACCAGCGGGCTGTTTCCGATTCCTTCCGTATTGGGCGAGACGATATCTATACATGTTTATACTTGTTTTTCAATCAATCAGGGCGCATGCCCGTAGTTCATGCCAATAGGTGTATTAATATGTATTACAATCGTTTATATCACCCCTCCCGGAATATCAATCATCTATTCCGTAAATCCGTAAAAAGATATTCTGCTCGTTTTACGCCCTTTCTCTCCGCAAGAGAAAGAGCGATGGATATAATATGTAACTATCTGGTAAACAAACGGAAATCACACTCAACGGGCGGTTTATTTATATAACATTGTTGGATAAAAACCTTTCGGCGAGTTCAGCAGCCGAAAATTTCATCCGTTTTATACCGTTATTTCCATTAAATTACATAACTTTGTGTTTGTCAATATTTCTCTTGCGGAGAGAAGCAGTCTGTTTCACAACATTTTATCTTTCTACTCTCCCTATCAATCAATCGAAATCATCCATCGGAAATGTCTCTCTGCTCCATTTTTACCGGTTGCAGGCCGTTTGCGATTTCCTTGGGCGGATTCCGTCTGCCGATACATCTCTTCATGAGAGAAATAGCGAAATGATTAGCGTTTATTCCCAGCGCCCTACGCACGAAAGCCTCCGAATCAGTTCAACAAATTCTCCTGATTGTTTAACATTTCGAATTGAAATGACCGGGATAATTTTATTTTTCACCGAATTCTGTTGCCGTATTTCATATTTTTCATAACTTTGCGGCAGTGAGATATTTCTCTCATGAAGAGAAGTTGCATCTATCGGTCAATCCGTTAAATGCTATTTCGAGGATTTAGCCGTCGTTTATTTCTTCAATTATCACTACCGAACCACCGATTCCTTCCGGAGAGAGATTTTCCGGTGGATTGATCCGTCGGAAAAAATATCTCTTTCAAGAATAAGCCTTGAAAGAGATTTCCGAATGAAAGCCGGCTGAACAAAAATCTTTGTACGACTACAATGCTTTCAGAATTCGGCTGTTAGCCTTGTCCACAGCCGATGTGTCCAAAGAGGCGAGATAGATTCGCGTGGTTTTCTCCGAATCATGTCCCATCGCCTCGCTGATGATCGCGAGCGGAATGTTCCTGTCCTTGGCGATGGAAGCCCACCCGTGGCGGGCGACATAGCTGGTCAAGGGTATGTCCAGTCCCAACTGCTCGCCTAATTTTTTCAATTTGTCATTGACCAGATGCGCCGCATTCTTGTACTGCCGGCGAGCGTCGGCATGCATGTCCCGAATTACCGGCAGCAGATAAGGAGTGGCGTTCGTATCATATTTATCGACGATCTCCTGCATGGGTTTTTCCCATTTGACGAACAACTGCTGTCCCGTTTTCTGCCTGCGGTAAGAGAGTATGCCGTTTTGCAGATCTTTCTTCTTCAGGTAAGCCATGTCGATGAACGACATTCCCCGGGTGTAGAATGAGAACATGAAAATGTCGCGGGCGAAATCCATCGCCGGAAACAGTGCCAAATCCATATCCCGGATCTGGCGGATGACTTTCAGGGGTACCGCCCGCTTAACAGTTTTGCCAATGCCCGTGTAGACATACTTGAACGGATCGCGCTGCACGGTCATTTTCTTCTCAACGGCCCGGTTATAAATGGCTCGCAGTCCCCGCATATAGTAAGAGGAGGTATTCGGGCATACGCCCCTCGATTTGAGATAAGTCTCGTATTCGATCATCAGGTCGGAGTCCATCTCATCCCAAGACACCTCGGTATTCCTGCGGAAACGCCCGAAGCTGTTCAAGACGGTCGTGTAGCGTTCGCCCGTGCGAATTTTCCCGATCTGTCTCAACTGCCCGACAAGACTCCGGGCGAAAGAGAAAAAGCCCCCGGTATCCGAAGGCGTAAGATAACGTGCGACCACATCCCCGGCCGTATAACTTTCGCCCGTATGTTCCAACCGGGCGATAATGCGCTCCAGGCGGGCGGTGTCTTCCACGATCCGGCTTTTCAATGCGACAAGGTAAGCGTGTCGGGGCCCTTTGCAATCCGGCCGGAGCAATCCTGCACGCAGAGCGGCCCATTCCGACGGTAACAGTTTATGGCCGCTGTTGATCTGTCGGGTTACACGGTTATGGATGATCTGATAATACAGTCGGCCTTCACGATCCGCAACGGACGAGGCCCGGAATTTTACTTTTACGCTTGCCATACGTTTGT
>ERZ857785.282-NODE-282-length-71782-cov-10.462364_pt1 | contig 71782 bp, 78 predicted proteins | sample MGYA00519763_ERZ857785 | MGnify/ENA primary metagenome ERZ857785 (study PRJEB31778, sample SAMEA3449365) | human gut metagenome | biome: human gut; feature: human-associated habitat; material: faeces | place: United Kingdom | collected 2010/2012 ...
GAGCGCCACCTTGCCAAGGTGGAGGTAGCGAGTTCGAGCCTCGTCATCCGCTCCAAATTACGGCACTTGCGTATGCAGGTGCCTTTTTTGTTGCTCTTTGTCAGAAATCGGGGCAAAGTCGGGGCAAAACCGTAAAAAGAAAAGGCTCTCTGTCAATAGTCGGGGTAAAACCGTAAAAGGAAAATTGATTAAAACAAGTGGCGATAATCAAGTTGCCGCTTGTTTTTGATTTTGGTGTGAAAAAATATGGCTCTGTGTCAATAGTTGGGGTAAAACCGAAAAAGGCTTTTCTTCCTTGACCAACCTTTATCGTAGAGCCGTTTATATAGCCATTTATAAGCCTATAAACAAAAGGACTCGGCATAATGCCGAGTCCTTTTTGTGCTGTTGGTATTTTGCTTTTATAGCCGCTTATAACCCGCCAAGCAGGTGCATTATTATACGGCTTTAATTATTATACGGTATTACAGCTTAATGCCAAACTCTTCAATTTTCGGTATTAAACCAATGCGAGGCTTGTCAGGGTCAGGCAGCTGTGGAAAGTCATATGCAGGGTAGTCGTTGCCCTCTACTATGGCAGGGCCGTTTGGTGTAAGGCACACATCCCAGCCTACATATCTAAACTCAGGTATAACCATAGCGGCTTTCTTAACCATTTCTTTAACCTCGTTCATAAACGGAAGCTTATAGCCTACAAATTTAATGCCCGTAGCTGGATGAGCGTCATAATTAACCAGTGCAGAGGTGTGGCCCTGACCGATAATTTCGCCCTTATCAAGGTCAAAGTGGCAGGCAAGTCCGCCGTTTTCAAGGTTGTCAACAAAACCGCCGTTGTTGCCCATTTTAAATACTGCATATAAAATATTTGCCTGTCCGTTATTTACCAGTGTTACTACACGCAGGCAGTTTAATGAATTCGGATATATTTTGGCAGCCTGTGGGTGCTGTACTATAACCTCTTCTATAACACCAAAGTTCTTATCAGGGTTAGTTATATAGTCCCACAGAGCTTTTGCGTCTGCAAAGTCTGCAACCTTTATTTTCTCTATTCCCTTACCGCTTTCGCCTATATACGGCTTTGCAAAGAAATATTCCTTGCCCTGTACAAATTTCTCAAAGCGTGGGTAATCAATTTTTGCTATATCTAAAATTTCTCTGCCCATAAACTCTGCAAATTTTTCATCAAACAAATTTTTTTCATCAAATATATGTGAAAATCTAAGGTCGTTAAGGGTAGTTACCAGCTTTTTGTTTTTCATTCGGGTTAGGTATGTTTTTCTTTCCTTGGCATTCATATTGTAAAATTCAAAAATAATATAGTCATTATAGCCGGCACCGTATTTTAGCGTACAGCCTATCATATCAAAAAACAGACCAACCTTGTTTTTGCCGGTTTTTTCGTGAATAATGTCGATTTTCTCGAACATTTTTTTGAATTTTGCTCCGCCTAAAACTCTTGCAACATACTTTATATTCATATGCAATAATCTCCCTCTAATTAAACAAGGCAGAGTGTTAAGCTCTGCCTTTAATTTTTTAAGTTTATACCGTACAAGCCTTCTGATTAATCACCAATCAGCGGTGCAGAACAGCTTAAAATAAGGCATTCTTACTTTATTTCTGCCAAGCTTTCGGCAATAGCCTTTTTAAGCTTTGAAAGTCCCTCAAGCAGAACCTCTTTTTCAATTACAAGAGGAGGCATTATTTTTACAACAGAATCCTTTCTGCCGGCACACTCAATAATCAGCTTGTTTTCAAAAGCCTTTGCGGTAACCAACTTACTAAAATTAGCTACAGGTATTTTTTCAAATTCAATACCCCAAATCATACCTATGCCTCTGTATTCCAAGCGGCTGTCAAGAGGAAGAATCTCTTTTTCAATAAAATTCTTTATAATTTCGCCGCTGTCCTTTGCCTGCTGCTCAACATTTTCATTAAGCATAAACTCCAGTCCTGCCTTGGCTGCAATAAAGGCAAGCTGGTTGCCTCGGAAGGTACCGTTATGCTCGCCCGGATTAAACTTGTCAAGCTCAGGCTTAAACAGTGTAAGTGCCAAAGGCAAACCGTAACCGCCAATGGATTTTGACAGTACGAAAATATCAGGCTTAATACCGGCTCTTTCAAAAGAAAAATATGTGCCTGTTCTTGCACAGCCTACCTGAATGTCGTCTATCATAAGCAAAATGTCGTTATCATCACAGAATTTACGCAAACGCTGCAGGTACTCAACCTCAAATACCTGAATACCGCCCTCGGCCTGTACAGTTTCTATAACTACGGCCGCCGGCTTCTCAACGGCAGAGTGGTCGTCGTCAAGCAGTTTTTGCATATATTCTATAGTGTCAAGCTCCGGGTACATATAAGGAGCAGGAATATGAGTTACATCGTTCAGCTTAACGCCGGCACCCTTTCTTGCCGCCTTATCGGTAGTAAGTGACAAGGCTCCCAGTGTCATACCGTGGAAGCAGCCCATAAGAGCAAAAACATTGCTTCTGCCTTTAACCTTTCTGGCAAGCTTTAGTCCTGCTTCAACAGCGTTTGTGCCGGTAGGGCCGGGGAACATAATCTTGTAGTCCAGTCCTCTTGGCTTAAGCACATTTTCTTCCATAAAGTCAATAAAGTCACGCTTAGGGGCTGTGTACATATCAAGAGCGTGCATAATGCCGTCGCTTTCTATATATTCAATCAGCTTCGGTTTAATATAGCTGTTGTTGTGTCCGTAATTTACGGCACCTGCACCGCAAAAGAAGTCTATATATTCATTGCCAAGTTCATCAAATAGCTTTGAACCCTTTGCCTTAGTAAAAACAGTAGGAAAGCGTCTGCAATATGAACGAACCTCTGATTCATATTTTTCAAATGTTTGAGTATTCAAAACCTCATCCTCTTTCTGCTTTGTTAAAGTAAAACCATACATAATACTTTCAATTATTAACGATTTTACCCCTTATGAATTTGTTTGTCAAGCGATTGAAATTAATATCACATTTAGTACAAAAATGATAAAATTTACAATGCTTTTCCTTGCAAATTGCGGTGTGCCGCAGGTAAAAGCTATGTTATTTTGGACATAAAATACGGCTGTCAATTTTGTGCTTGAATAACCCTAGCTGTAATTATGCAAAATTACAGATTATTCATTCTTTCATAACAAAAGCAGTGTATCCTATAATCGGGAGGAGATATAATGTTTACCATAGAAGAAACTAACGATATGCTGGACGATATAGCCGACGCAATGCCATATGAGCTTTACAGAGAGCTAAGCGGCGGTATACTGCTTATGCCCCAGGCAAAGCTGCACCCAAAGGCGGTGGACAACGACCTGTACATTTTGGGGGAGTACTGCACAAGCTCTATAGGCAGCTGTATAAAAATATATTATGGCTCCTTTTGCAAAATATACGGTAATTTACGGGCAGATTTATACAGAGAACAGCTCAGGCGTGTGCTTGCACATGAGCTAAGACATCATAACGAAAAGCTGGCAGGCAGTGTGGATTTAATTTTGTATGACCATAAACGAATTAACGAGTATCTTAGGAGTAAGGGCAAGCTATAATAGAATATTATATTAGCCTTTTGCTTTCGGGCAATAGGCAGAATACGAAATCAGCCTTGATTTATAAAACGTACCAAGGGCTATAAAAAACAGCTTAAAATAAAAAGCGAATATGCAGCACAGCAGAATATAATATGCAGCCAGCTTTTACGCCCTTTTGGGAAAGAATGAGGCTTTATGTTGACATTTGGCAAAAAATAATAGATAATATATGTTATGAATTTAGGCTGTGCAGAGCATAATGTGCAATGCTGAAATACGGCTGATGTTAATGGAGGATTTATTTATGCGTGCATTTATTACAGTTATTGGTAAGGACACAGTTGGTATTCTTGCAAAGGTTTCCGCCGCTTGTGCCGAAGAGAATATAAGCATTTCAGAGGTAACACAGAGCGTTTTGCAGGATATGTTCGTTATGATTATGCTTGTTGATATGGATAAGTCAAAGAAAACAATAAGCGAAATGTCGCAAAAGTTTGATGAAACGGGCAAGGAAATGGGGTTGAAAATTCACATTATGCATGAGGATATTTTTAATTCTATGCACAGAATATAACGGAGGCAGCGAGCATTATGATAAATACACACGATATTATCGAAACCGTCAATATGATTGACAATGAAAACCTTGATGTGCGTACCATTACTATGGGTATTTCATTGCTTAGCTGTATTGATGAGGATATTGACAAGGCCTGTACAAAGATATATGACAAAATTTGCCGTTATGCTAACGACCTTGTAAAGACAGGCGAGGATATTTCCTCTGAATACGGTATTCCTATAATTCATAAAAGAATATCGGTTACACCAATAGGTATGGTAGCCTCTGCCTGCCAAACGCAGAAAATAGTCAAGTTTGCACTTGCATTGGAAAAAGCGGCAAAGACCGTAGGAGTAAACTTTATAGGCGGATATTCCGCACTTGTTCAAAAGGGCTTTTCAGACGGCGACTATGCACTTATCGAAAGCATTCCCGAGGCCTTGTCTTTAACCGACCGTGTGTGCTCCTCTGTAAATATAGGCAGCACAAAGGCAGGCATAAATATGGACGCTGTTAAGATGATGGGCAGAATAGTAAAGAAAACAGCTGAAATGACAGCCGACAGAGATTGTATAGGAGCAGCTAAGCTGGTTGTGTTCTGCAACGCTCCCGAGGATAATCCGTTTATGGCGGGTGCTATGCATGGGCCCGGCGAGCCTGACTGCGAAATTAATGTAGGCGTTTCAGGCCCCGGCGTTGTTCGTGCGGCACTGTCAAAGTGCGGCGACTGTGACCTTTCTGCTGTGGCAGAGCTTATAAAGAAAACAGCCTTTAAAATTACAAGAACAGGTCAGCTGGTAGCTCAAGAGGCTTCAAGACGCCTGGGAGTTCCGTTTGGAATTGTAGACCTTTCGTTAGCTCCTACACCGGCTATAGGCGATTCTGTTGCCCATATTCTTGAAGAAATGGGACTTGAGGAGTGCGGCTGCTTTGGTACTACAGCTGCTTTGGCACTGCTTAACGATGCAGTTAAAAAGGGCGGCGTTATGGCTTCCTCTCAGGTAGGAGGCTTGTCGGGTGCGTTTATCCCTGTTACTGAGGACGCAGGTATGATTTCCGCAGCAAGAAGCGGCTGCTTAACTCTAAACAAGCTTGAGGCTATGACGGCTGTATGCTCGGTTGGTCTTGATATGATTAACATTCCGGGCGATACCACCGCAGAGGTTATTTCTGCTATTATTGCAGACGAGGCCGCTATTGGTATGGTAAACTCAAAAACCACTGCTGTAAGAGTTATTCCGGCTATCGGCAAAAAAGAGGGCGACGAGCTTAACTTTGGCGGTTTGCTGGGTGAGGGACCTGTTATGTATGTAAATCGTAAGTCGCCGGCTAAGTTTATTAACCGTGGCGGAAGAATTCCTGCACCGCTTCAAAGCCTGAAAAATTAATTATAAGACTTTTATATAATCAGCAAGGGCTTTTTGGTGATTATTAAAATAAAAAGCTGTGAAAAGTTTTGTCTATATGCTATGCCGTGCTGTAGCCTTATGCTTTTTGAGCTTATGTGTGCAAAGTGTTTGTTGTGGCAGACGCTTTGCACATTTTTTGTGCCTAAATATTAAGGCTCTGCGGCAATAGCCGGAGTATAGCCGCAAAATTAAAAAACAAATTATTTACATTATATAAGTGCATATAGATAAAATGTATATAAAACGGCGGAAATGTTTGTATGGTTTAATAATTGAAAATAGGTACAAATATGGTATTATAATGATAGAGAGTATTGCTAATATTGGATTTATACATAGTGTACAAGGAGGAATGTTTATGAAAAGAAGAGTATCGTTGGTTATTCTAACAGGCTGCTTGGCTTGCGGTATAGCATTGTCTATGTCGCTTTCCGCAGCGGGAACCGATGGCGGAAGAATGGAGGCTTACAGCAGATCCATAAGTCAAAGGTATAATCTTAATGCCGTAGAGATGGAGGAGCTGGACTGGAGCAAGGGTTATATTGAGGTTATAAACGATTCGTCACCAAATTCGGAGGCTAGGCAGAAGGAGCTGGAGAAAAAGCAAAAGGCTTTGGAGGAATCAAAGGATATTGTAACTCCGCAGGCAGCTGACGACGCCGAAGACGATGCAGAGTCTATGGGCAGTGACGGCTCGGATCTTAAGTATATTTACAGTGCCGATGACCCTAAAATTAAAAAGGTCATGGAGGAAATTGCTTCAGAGGCAGCAGCTGCAACAGAGCCGCCAACAACACTAAGCCCTGAGCTTGAGGCTAAGAAGAAAAAGCTTGAGGCAAAAATGGCAGAACAGCCTTATCAAGATGAGCATATGTTTGAAACCTCAGAGGAGTATTACTACAGGACGATGACCACAACAAAGTGTGCACTTGCAATAGTAAATGAAAAGCTTGGCACAAACCATAAAATACCGGGTATTTACACCACTCACGAAGAGGATACAATCAAGGATTGCATAAAGGTGTATAAGCAGGGCGGTCTAAGAGATGACGAAAAGTATTTCCTAAAAAGGTATATACTTGCCGGTGCATTTGCAATTCCTGACGACGAGCCTGAACATGTTGATGTTTTGGAGATAAACCTTGACGATGTAGAAACCTCGGCTGAATAATTTAAACTGTTCAAATGCTTAGCGGTTAAATAATAACAAATAAAACGCAAGCACTGTATTAAAAATGCAGTGCTTGCTGTTTTTGCTTTAGGATATGCTTATTTTTATTTATTGTATTTTTAAAGCCCTGCTGTATATATCTGCCTGCATTGCCAAAGGGCTTACTTAGCGTTTATGTTTATAAATTCTGCTTTTAGCTTTGAATACATTATTTTCTGACTGCTGTACAAGCCGTAGTAGCCGCTTAGCATATAGCTTACCGCACAGCCTATTGCAAATAAGATTATACCCTCTGCACCAAAAATTTCTACGCTTAGCATTATAGAGGCAAACGGACAGTTTACAACACCGCAGAACAGGCATATCATTCCCAGTGCCGCTCCAAAGGCGGGGTTAAGCCCTAAAACCGCACCTAAAACGCAGCCAAAGGTAGAGCCTATAAACAGTGTAGGTACAATTTCTCCGCCCTTAAAGCCACTGCCTATGGTTATGGAGGTGAATAATATTTTCAGCAGAAATGCCTCCGGCTTGGCGGTGCCGCCTATAGCCTCGGCTATAATATGAGAGCCTGCACCGTTGTAGTCGTGACAGCCAACCGCAAAGGTTAGGGCTATTAGTATTACGCCGCCTGCCATTACTCTTAAATAGTCGTTTTTTATCAGCTTTTTCAGCAGCAGCGGCATTTTACGCATAGCCACACAGAAAATTATGCTTACAATAGCACAGGCGGCTGCAAGTCCCACAACCAATGCCAAAGAATTAAAGCTTATTTCCGGCAGTGCCCCTGCAATATTAAACCTTGTAGGCTCTATGCCCATAAATACAGCCAAAAAGCACGACACAGTGGCAGATACCAGGCACGGCAAAAGTGCCGAGTAGTAGGTAATGCCTACGCTTATTACCTCCAGTGCAAAAATTGCCGCAGTAACAGGCGTACAAAAAAGTGATGAAAACACGCCGCTCATACCGCAAAGCACCGCTATATGCATATCCTTTTCATCTAAATGAAGAACTCTGCCTACTACAGAGCCTAAGCTGCCGCCAAGCTGCAGTGCCGCACCCTCTCGTCCGGCAGAGCCGCCTGCCAGGTGCGTAAGCGTTGTGCTTATAAATATTAGCGGAGCCATAGCCCAAGGCACCTTTTCTTTACTTCTTATAGAATCTATTACGCAGTTTGTACCCGGATCGTTTTGCAGCTTGCACAGCTTGTAAAGAAAAACAATCATTACACCTGCTACAGGCAGTAAAAACACAAGCCACCAAATGCCGCTGTTCAGACGGTTGGCTATTTTTAAGCATATACTGAAAAGAGAGCCTATAAATCCGCCTATAAGTCCGGTAAAGGCTGCTATAATTACCCACTTTGCAAAGGTAATTACATAGTTAAAGGCGGATTTTGACTTACGCTTACATAAATCCGCCAGCTTTTTAAAAAACATATCTATCCCACCCTCTTTTAATATTTTATCATACAGAACTTGTAAAAACAACCTTGTATAATTTACGAAAAGTTAATTTAAAGCTATTGTTCAATACTTTGGTGTAGGATATAATATAGATTGAATATTATTTATGAAACGAGTTTTAAAATGAAGAAAATTTCAGTGGGAATACTTGCTCATGTTGACTCAGGCAAAACCACACTTTCAGAGGCGTTTATGTATGCTTCGGGTGCAATAAACAAGCCGGGCAGAGTTGACCACGGCAATTCCTTTTTAGATACCTTTGAGCTTGAACGCAGTCGGGGCATTACTATTTTTTCTAAGCAGGCTGTATTTAAGTACAACAACACACAGTTTACATTGCTTGACACGCCGGGACATATTGACTTTTCGGCAGAGGCGGAGCGTACCTTGCAGGTGCTTGACTATGCCGTTTTGGTAATAAGCGGCACAAGCGGAGTGCAGGGGCATACATATACTCTGTGGCGGCTTTTAAGCAGATATAATATTCCGGTATTTGTTTATGTAAATAAAATGGATTTAGACGGTGCAGATAAAGCGGCGGTGCTTAGTCAGCTAAAGGAAAAGCTAAGCGACAGCATAGTTGACTTTAGCAGCGATATACCTGTAAATCAGCTTTACGAGAATATTGCCCTGTGTGATGACAAGCTGCTTGAAGGCTACTACGAAAACGAAATTTTGAAAACCGAGGATATTGCAGGTGCGGTAAGGGAAAGAAAGCTGTTCCCCTGCTTTTTCGGCTCGGCGTTAAAGTTTGCAGGAGTTAAGGAGCTTTTGCAGGGGCTTGACCGATACACCGTTATGCCAAGCTACGGCAGTGAATTTGGAGCAAAGGTTTACAAAATAGCAGAGGACTCACAGAAAAATCGGCTGACATTTTTAAAAATAACAGGCGGAAGCCTTGCTGTGCGTGAGGTCTTAAAAAGCAAGAACAATACAGAGGGTGAAAAAGTTAACCAAATAAGAATATATTCCGGAGAACGGTTTACCACAGCCGACAGAGTAGCTGCCGGTACAATATGTGCCGTTACAGGCATAAGCTTTGCACATACCGGCGACGGCTTAGGCACAGAGCCAAATTCCGACTTGCCGATGCTGGAGCCTGTGCTTACATATACCGTACAGCTTTTAGACGGAACAGACGCACACACAGCAATGAGGTATTTTAAAATATTGCAGGAGGAAGACCCGCAGTTAAATGTAGTATGGAACGAAGCGACAGAGGAAATACAGCTGCAGCTAATGGGCGACATTCAGCTTGAAATACTTAAAAGCATACTTTCAGAACGCTTTAATTTACAGGTCGGTTTTGGTACGGGCAGTATTATCTACAAAGAAACTATAAAAAATACCGTAGAGGGTGTGGGACATTTTGAGCCGCTAAGGCACTATGCAGAGGTGCATTTGCTTTTGCGTCCCGGCAAAAGGGGCAGTGGCCTTACCTTTACAAGTGAGTGCAGAGAGGATGTGCTTGACAAAAACTGGCAAAGGCTTATTCTTACCCATTTGCAGGAAAAAGCCCATATAGGCGTGCTTACAGGCTCCCCTATAACCGATATTGAAATTGTCCTTGCTTCAGGCAAGGCACACCCAAAGCATACCGAGGGCGGCGATTTCCGTCAGGCTACCTACAGGGCTGTAAGGCAGGGCCTGCGCAGTGCCGAAAGCCTGCTGTTGGAGCCGGTGTATAATTTTACACTGGAGGTGCCAAGTGAAAATGCAGGCAGGGCTATGTCGGATATTCAGCGTATGTACGGCAGCTTTGCTCCGCCTGAAAACGGCAGTGAAGCTGTAGTGCTTACAGGCACGGCACCGGCGGTAACTATGGCAAATTACTCAAAGGAGGTTGCACAGTACACCCACGGCAGAGGCAGTCTTGTATGTGTGCTAAAGGGCTATGAGCCTTGCCACAATGCAGAGGAGGTTATTGAAAGTATAGGCTATAATTGCGATACAGACGGTGACAATCCCTGCGATTCTGTTTTTTGTTCGCATGGTGCCGGGCATACCGTTAAATGGTACGATGTACCTAAATATATGCATCTGCCAAGTGCTTTACAGCCGGAGGAGGATACTCAGCCTAAGCTTACCAGAGCCGGTGACAGAGTGTTTGCTCGGTTTGAAACCCAAAGCGGGGATATATTTGCACAGGACAAGGAGCTTATGGCGATTTTTGAAAAAACCTACGGCCCTGTAAAAAAGAAAAATTATAACGAGGAAGAAGCCTCGGCAAAGCGTGTAGTAAGCTTTGACAACAAGGCAAAGGCTAAAAGGGCTAAACAGCAGTATGAGGGTAAAAGCTATCTGCTTGTGGACGGCTACAATGTTATATTTTCGTGGAAAAACCTAAAAGAGCTTGCCAAAGACAGTCTTGATACTGCACGAAATACACTGATAAATATTATGTGCAACTATCAGGGGTATAAAAAATGTGAGCTTATTCTTGTGTTTGACGCCTACCGTGTAAAGGGACAGCACCGAGAGGTGGAAAAAATAAATAATATTAATGTTATTTATACCAAAGAAGCAGAAACAGCCGATATGTACATAGAAAGGGCTACTCATACCTTGGCAAAGAATAACAGGGTACGGGTAGTTACCTCCGACGGTATGGAGCAGCTTATTATACTCGGTAATGGTGCTTTGCGTGTGTCGTCACAGGCGTTTTTAACGGAGGTTGAGCTTGCACAAAAAGAAATAAGAGAAATAATAGAAAGCCAAAATAAATAATTAGATTGGAGCTTTAAAATGTCATTAATGAGAATATCAAACAATGTGTACAGTGTAGGTGCAATGGCGCCGCTTGTAAGAAAAGAGGAGCTTATAAAGGCTTGTCCCTATGGCACAAGCTATAATTCATATTTTATAGACGACAGAAAAACAGCAGTAATTGATATGGTGTACGGTGAATATTTTGATGATTTTCTGTACAGCCTAGGTCTGGTTGCGGATATAGGTGCCGTTGACTATTTAATACTGAACAGAATACGGCCGCAGCATTCTGAAAGCTTAAAGAGATTTTTAGAGGTTAGCCCAAAAACAGTTATTGTATGCAGTGCCTCGGCAAAGGCTTTGCTTGATAATATTATTAACAAGCCATATAATTGCGTTGTGGTAAATAACGGTGATAAGCTGAAGCTGGGCGTAAGTGTGCTTGAGTTTGTAGTACAGGAGGGAATAGCTCCGGACGCTATGTGCACCTATTTTGAAAATGACTGTGTTTTATTTTCCGGAAATATATTTTCTGCTGACTTTTGCGAGCCAAAGGTAACTGACCAGGAGCTTATCTTTGAAAAAGAATTTATGACAGAGCTTTCCGATTATTACAGCTGCTATTTTTCACACTGCAAGGGTGCGGTAAACAGCCTGCTTGAAAGCCTTGCCCAAAAGCAAATTTACTATATAGCACCGGCAAAGGGTGTGGTAGTGGCTGACAGGGTAGATGCAGTTGTTGAAAAATATAAAAGCCTCGGCAGGGCTGAAAAAGGTGCTGCGGCAGTTGTACTGTATGCGTCGGCAAGCGGCTGTACAGAGGCTCTTGCTAAGGCGGCAGCAGAGGCCTTTGCCGAAAAAAATATAAAAACATTGCTTTTGGATATGTCCGTAAGCACCGCCGCAGAATGTAAAAGGGCTGTTGATACGGCTGACTATATAGCAGCGGGAAGCTGTACTGTGCACAGCAATCTGCCTGCCTGTGTATGGAATGTGCTGTCAGAAATAAACGGAATGCACAGCGGGAAAAGGTTCTTTGCGTTTGGCTCATACGGTTGGTCGGGCGAGGGGGCAGACCTGCTGAATGACAGATTTGCAAGGCTGGGTATGACCTGCGTATGCAATCCTGTTAAATGCTGTATGGTTCCAACCCAAACAGAGCTTAACAGTGTTAAGCAGGCAGTTGACGAATTGCTGAATTTATAAATTTGTTTAGAAAATCAAAAGGCCGCTGTGCAGTTTAACTTCTGCACAGCGGCTTTGCCTGTAATATTAAGCTTAAATTTGCCCTAAAATAAGTGTGTTAGGGTGTAATGCTTTTCTAAACTCAGCCTTGGTTTTCTTTTAGCTTGTGCTTAATATGCTTAAGTGCCTGGTTAAGTATATCAACCACATGCTCATCGTCTAAGGAATAATAAATGTTTTTGCCCTCTCGTCTGGTTTTTACCTGACCTTCCATTCTGAGCTGCTTTAGCTGGTGAGAAACGGCAGACTGAGAAATACCCAAAATTTCCGATATATCGCCTACACACATTTCCCCCTGTGACAATGCATATATAATTCTAACTCTGGTTTCATCACCGATTACCTTAAAAAACGATGACAGCTTAGATACAACTGACGAATTTAACGGCTGTAATTCTCGGGTGCTGTTCATTACATATGCCTCCTTAGTTTACTACACATCTATTTATTATTATAAATCCTTTGTGGGCATTAAGTCAAGGGCAGCTGCAAATATTTACTTATTATCATCAAAAAAGCTTTTTATATCGTTGTATATTTCAACAATTTTAAGCCTGTATTCGTATTTATCCTTATTTTCGGTAATGTCGCTTTGGCTGTCGTTCAGTACGCTGTCAAGCCTTTTAGAGCTGTCGTCCTCGGCGGCGGAAAAGCACATAGGGGGAAACATAACGCACCACCAGTTGTGCCCCTTGCCCTCGCCAATAGTAATACGCAGTGCGTCATACCTGCCTGCCGGCACCGAAAAGCCCTGATAATCTCTGGTATCAAAGTACATATTGTACCGCATTTCTCCGTTTACCTTATAGTCAAAGCCCAGACTGTATACATACTGCTGTGCCTGATTTACAATTTTATCCACATTAGTTGCGGCAATATGCTCAGCCTCAATTTTATTATCTGCATTTTCAAAAATATCACCGGCTATAGATAAAATGTAATCTCTGACCTGCAGCTTAAGCCTTTGGTCTGCTTCGGTGTCGGAGTTTGCTAAAATGTGCAGACGGACAAGTCTGTTTGGAATGTCCTCACATTCGGCTGTAAAAAATGTTTGTGTAAAAATAAACGACAGCACCATGGCTGTAAGCATTGCTTTAGCTAAAATTTTCATAATAAAAACTGTCCCTTCTTATGTAATCTTTTCGGTAACATAATTATGGACAGCTTTTTGTATTGCTATTCAATTCATTTTTATATTACTACAGCACTGTACAGCCGCCGCCGTAGCAGCTTGCCTTATAAACATCTGTATATTCCCGGCTTAGTATGTCATATGCCTTGTCGGCTAAACAGCTGTCTGTAAAAATTCCGTATACAGTAGGGCCGCTGCCGCTCATTACAGAGGTGTGTGCCCCGTTTTTTAGCATAATTTCTTTAATATGCTGTACCGGCTCAAGGCTAAGCAGACTGTCAAAGTCGTTGTACAGTCCCTTATAAAATTCAGCCTCGTCACCGCTTATAAGTGCATTTATTACAGCTGTGCTATGCACGCTGTCTGAAAACGGTCTGCTGTCAGAGATTTTATATGCCTGTGGTGTTGACACATTTATTTTTGGCTTGCAAAGCAAAATGATGTATTTCTGTAAATCTAAATTCGGCTTGATTTTTTCAAGCTTTGTTCCTATGCCTGTGGCAAGCATTGTTCCGCCGTATATGCAAAAGGGAACATCAGCGCCTATTTTGCCGCCGAGCTCTGCAAGCTGACTGTCTGACAAGCCTTTATTATACAGCTTGTTTAACGCCACAAGCACTGCCGCACCGTCGGTGCTTCCACCGGCTAAGCCGGCTTGTGCCGGAATATGCTTTTCTATATTAACACTTACATTGCAGGCTGTGCCTGTCAGCTCTTCAAACAGCCTTACAGCCTTGTAGGCAGTGTTGCTGCTGTCGCAGGGAATGGAGTCCTTGTTGCAGGTTAGGATAAGCTCTTGGCTTTTTTCAACTGTAACAACATCGCATAGATTTACCGACTGCATAACCATATCTACAGTATGGTAGCCGTTTTCCAGTTTACCGGTAATATCCAGAGTAAAATTTATTTTTGCCGGTGCAAGCACCTTTACCATACAATCTCCTCCTGTAAAAGAAATGCATTTTTACAAAGATTAAATTACGAAACCTTATTTTCTTTCCTGCAAAAACTCTTCAATACGCTTTAGAGCCTCCATAATGTGCTTAACCGAAAAGGAATAAGACACTCTTACAAAGCCCTCTCCGCTTTCTCCAAAGGCGTTGCCCGGTACAACGGCTACGCTTTTAGACTTCAGCAGTTCCATACAAAAGTCCTCGGAGGTCATACCTGTGCTTTTAATACACGGAAAGGCATAGAACGCACCCTCCGGCTCAAAGCAGGTTAGTCCCATTTCGTTGAATTTTTCAACCACCAAGCGTCTGCGCATATCGTATTCATCACGCATAGCGGTAATATCCTTGTCGCCGTTTTTAAGAGCCTCTATGGCAGCATACTGTGCTGTGGTAGGAGCGCTCATAATGCCAAATTGGTGCAGCTTTGTCATAGCGTCTGTAATAGGCTTTGGTGCTAGGGAGTAGCCCAATCTCCAGCCGGTCATTGAATACGACTTTGAAAAGCCGCTTACTACTACTGTACGCTCCTTCATACCCTCAAGCTCCGCTATAGATACATGCTGCTTGCCGTTATATGTAAGCTCGGCATATATTTCGTCCGACAGCACAAAAAGGTTATGCTTTTTAATAATAGGTGCAATTTTTTCAAGGTCAGACCTTTCCATAATTCCGCCTGTAGGGTTGTTGGGGTATGGCAAAACAAGTATTTTTGATTTTGGTGTTATTGCCTTTTCCAAAAGCTCGGGTGTAATCTTAAATTTATCCTCTGCTCTGGTTTCAACAACTACAGGCTCTCCGTCTGCCATTTCTGCCAAGGGCTTATAGCAGACAAAGCTAGGCTCCGGTATAAGCACCTGATCGCCTATATTTACAAGTGTACGCATGGTAAGGTCAATAGCCTCCGAACCGCCTACGGTTACCAGGCAATTTTCATTGCCCTTATAGGATACATTAAATCTTCTTTTATAATAACCGCAAATTTCTTCTCTTAATTCAGTTAAGCCCTTGTTGGAGGTGTACCTTGTGTTTCCAAGGCGGAGGGAGTTAATACCCTCCTCTCTGATATGCCACGGGGTTTTAAAATCCGGCTCACCTATTGAAAGTGATATTACATTATCCATTTCGCTGGCAATATCAAAAAATTTTCTTATACCCGACGGCTTTACTGCTTTTATTTTCTCGTTTATTACCTCATCGTAGTTTATCACAGTATAATACTCCTTTTGTCATCCTCATCATTGCCGCTGTCGAATTCTATGCCGCTTTCCTTGTAGGTTTTCAGCTTAAAGCGAGTGCTTGTGGCAACAACTGCGTCAATGGTAGAAAGCTTTTTGGCTACAAACATAGCAATGTCTGTTACACTTGCACCCTTTACAAGCACAAGCAAATCGTAAGAGCCTGCCATTAGGTATACCGACTCTACCTCGTCAAAATTCATAATTTCCTGTGCAATGCTGTCAAAGCCGGTATCCTTTTCAGGTGTAACGGTAAGCGCTATATAGGCTGTTGCATCTGCACCCTTTACCTTATCGTAGTCAATTACGGCTTGGTAGCCTTTTATAACGCCGTCCTTTTCGTATTGCTTTATTTGCTTTTCAATGTAGTCTTCAGGCTCGCCAAGCATTGTGGCTATTTCTTTATATGTTAAGTTACTGTTTTCGCTAAGAAGCTTTAAAATTTTATCCATAAAACACAACTCCTATTCATTTTAAGTTTAATGTAATTATATAACAAACAGTCGTTACTGTCTACAGCAAAGCCGGTTACTATGCTGTAAATATTGAATTAGGGAGGGCTTTATGTTAGAATTACTACTGTAAAACTTGCAAGGGCAGAGGTGCTGTGTGTGAAAGAAATAATTATTACCAAAAATGACGCCGGTCAGCGTTTGGATAAGTTTATAAGCAAACGCTTTAAAACAATGCCAAAGTCGCTTATGTATAAATACATACGAAAAAAATGCATTAAGGTAAATAATAAACGCTGTGATATTTCTGCCTTTTTAAATGAAGGCGATGTGCTTAAGCTGTTTATTAAGGACGAATTTTTTGAGGAAGAAGAAAATGAAAGCTATGAATTTTTGAAAGCACCTGCCAAGCTGGATATAATTTACGAGGACAGCAGCATTTTACTTGTAAATAAAAAACCGGGAGTAATAGTACACCCGGACGAAAAATATCACTTTGACTCTCTTATAGCCCGTGTTCTGCATTACTTGTACGACAAAGGGGAGTACAACCCTAAGCAGGACAAGGCGTTTACACCGGCACTTGTAAACAGAATAGACCGCAACACCGGCGGGATAGTTATTGCCGCTAAAAATGCTGAAAGCTTGCGGATATTAAACGCAAAAATGAAAACCAGAGAGCTTACAAAGCTCTACCTTTGCTTGGTGCAGGGTACGCTTAAAAGGCAAGAGGGGCTGCTAACAGGGTATTTAGAAAAAGACCAAAAGAAAAATAAGGTTAAGATACTGAAAAAGCCTACACAAAACAGTAAAATTGTAAAAACAAAATATACCGTTATAAAAAATATGGGCAATAACAGTCTTGTTGAGGTGGATTTGCTTACAGGAAGAACCCACCAAATAAGAGCACATATGGCAAGCATAGGTCATCCTCTTTTGGGCGATACAAAGTACGGCTACAAACGCAAGGGGGAAGATGATTTTTACAAATACCAGGCGTTGTATGCTTACAAGCTTACATTTAACTTTGAAACTGACGGCGGCTGTATGAACTACCTAAACGGAAAAAGCTTTCAGGTAAGCAATGATAGTATTTGGTTTTTACACTAAACAAAAAGGTCACGAATGCACTTACTTAATGCATTTGTGACCATTGCTTTTTGGTATTAATTAGTTGTGAAAATCATCAATACAGTCAGGGCAGTCCGGCATATCAAAATCATCAGGCATATGCGGGCTGTGTGCAGGGTGGGGCATACCGCCCACTACCTCGCCACGGCGTACCGACAGCCTCTGCTTTTCTTGCTCTGTAAGCTCTGACAGGGTATCCTTAAATTCTCTGGAATGTTTAATATTCTTTATTACAAGGCTTGGAGAGGTAACATCCTGTGAATGCAGGGTAATTGTGCCTAAGCCAAACATTTTCTGAAACAGCGAGCGGGAATACTCCATATCGAGTATTCTGTAATGCAGTATTTCATTTTCTTTTGTTACCAGAAGACCTGTTTCTACTACCAGCTTTTTCTTGTAGATTATATACTTCGTAAAAGTAAAGGGAAGTCCAAAGAAGAGCCAACGCTTTCTTTCACGGGTAATTTCTGTATCTGCCATATAAGCCTCCCTTTATTATTGGTCGCCAAAGGATATACCTACGGCTCTTGCACACTTAATTTCGTCGCAGTCCGTCGGTACTGTTTTCAGCTTGCCTGCAACCTCCTCCAGTGGAACAGGAACAATTTTATCCCCCTGCAGTGCCACCATATTGCCGTATTTTTCCTCTACAATAAGCTGTGCTGCGGCAGCACCAAAGCTTGTAGACAGAAAACGGTCATACGGGCAGGTTTCGCCGCCTCTTTGCATATGGCCCGGTACGGTAATTCTTGTTTCGTGTCCTGTTTTTTCCTGTATTTGTGCTGCAAGCTGTGAAGTAAATGTCCCGTTAGGCTGTGCCATAACAGCAGCCTTTCTGTCTTTTTTGGAAAGCTCTGCAACCTCCTTAGGTACAGCACCCTCTGCCATTGCAATTACTGTAAAGTGCTTTCCGTTACGCTCTCTTTCTTCAATCTTTTTAACTATATTGTCAACAGAATAAGGAATTTCCGGCAGCAGTATAACATCTGCTCCGCCTGCTACGCCGGCATACAGAGTAAGCCAGCCAACCTTGTGTCCCATAACCTCTACAACAAAAATTCTGCTGTGGGATGTAGCTGTGGTGTGAATAGCGTCTAGGCAGTAGGTAGCTACATTTATGCCGCTTTGGAAGCCAAAGGTTTTGTCTGTGCCCCATAGGTCGTTGTCTATTGTCTTAGGCAGAGAAACAATGTTGCAGCCCTCTTCTCTAAGTAAATTGGCAGTTTTTTGAGAGCCGTTGCCGCCTAAAATAACAAGGCAGTCAAGCTTTAGGTACTTATAGGTTTTTTTCATACAGGCTACCTTGTCTATACCGTCTTCACCAATAATACGCATTAGCTTAAACGGCTGGCGGGATGTTCCCAAAATTGTACCGCCAATGCTCAAAATTCCCGAAAAATCTTCAGGCTTCATCTTTTTGTAGTCACCATGAATTAATCCCTTGTAGCCGTTCAAAATGCCTATAATTTCAACATCTTTTTCACCGTAATACTCATACAGTGCCTTAGCCACGCCTCTCATAGTTGCGTTAAGCCCCTGGCAGTCGCCGCCGCTTGTTAAAAAGCCGACTCTTTTCATATTAAACATCCTCTCTAGCTATATATTTATGCCTGCCGCCCCTGCATACAGCAAGGCTTTATTTGTGCAGGCTTATTATACTACCCTATGCTCAGGAAAAAGCATTAATAATTCGGTATTTTACAAGATTTTTTCGCAAGAAAAGGGTTGTACCTACCGACATACACCGGTAAATACACCCCTTGCTTCATAACAATATTTATGAATCCAGACAAGTGCTTAGCGCCTTGTATGCTTGCTCAAAAACAGCGTCAGTTACCAGTACAGACACCTGCACCTGTGACGTTGTAACAATACGCAGGTCTATATTAGAATCGGCAATAGCTCTGAAAATTTTTGAGGCCACGCCCGGATGGTCTGCCATATCGTTATCTGTTAGACTTATAATAGAGTTGCCGCTGCTGACTATAGGCTTAATATTCTTGCTTTTAAGCTTTGAGGTATAGCCCAGCAAAGGCATAAGATCGTCATCGTTTATTGTAAACGAAACAGATGTGCTGCTCCCCTGTACAGGGGATAATGAAATCATATCAATATCGATATTCAAGGCGGCAATGTCCTCAAATACCGAAGCAATAAAATCCATATCCACAGGAGCATTTCTTAGTGTTACAAGCGTAACATCGCTAGATACCTGAATTTTTGCACTCATATTATACAACTCCCATATTTATTATTTACCCCGCAGCATATCTGACATGTTGTACATACCCGGAGCTTTGTCACTTAAATAAACAGCCGCATTAATTGAACCGATAGCAAAAACCTCTTTTGACTGTGCCTGGTGCGTCAGCGTAACAACCTCGTCATGACCGGCAAAAATAACCTGATGCTCACCTACTATAGTGCCGCCACGAACGGCATGAATACCGATTTCGTTTTTCTCTCTCTTTTTTCTGTAGGAATGGCGGTCATATACATACTGAGGCTCGTTTTCCATTACCTCGGATATGCCGTCGGCAATCATCAAAGCAGTGCCGCTTGGTGCGTCAAGCTTTTGGTTGTGGTGCTTTTCGATAATTTCAATATCAAAGGCACTGCCTAAGATTTCAGCAGCCTTTTTTGAAAGCTCAATCAACAGGTTAATGCCCAATGACATATTTCCGGAATGGAAAATAGCCACTTTTTTAGACGCCTTCTCAATATCTGCAATTTGTTCCTTGGAAAAGCCTGTTGTACAAATTACAGCAGGTACATTTTTAGAAACAGCATAATTTAAAAGTCCTGCAAGCACAGCCGGATTAGAAAAATCTATAATAGTGTCTGCTTTTTCCTGTACCTTGCTGAAATCGTCATATACAGGAAATTCAGCCGAACCGTCAGAAAAAACATCAACGCCGGCTACTACCTTGCAGTCATCTCTTTTTGCAATTTCTCTGGCAATTACCCTGCCCATTTTTCCACTGCAGCCACTTAAAATAATATTTGTCATTTTAAACTTTCCTTATACTTATATACTACAAATTACTTTACTAAGCCGTACTTCTGCATTACAGCCTTTAGCTCTGCCTTTTTGCTGTCACTAAGCGAAACTAACGGAAGTCTGCATTCGCCGCAGTTAAAGCCCATCATATTAACAGCCTCTTTAACCGGAATAGGGTTTACATCGCAGAACATTGCGTTCATTAACTCTAAATAGTGCAGGTGCTGCTTTGCCGCCTCTGCAAAGTTACCGTCAAGACACAGCTGAGCAATGTTGTGCATTTCTTTTGGCATAATATTTGAAAATACAGAAATTACACCCTTGCCGCCCAACGACATAATAGGTACTGTAAGGTCGTCACAGCCTGTGTACATTGTAAGGTTGTCACCGCACAGTGCCAGTGTTTCTGCAGCAGCACCTACATTGTCGTTTGCCTCTTTAGTAGCAACAATGTTAGGGTGCTTTGCAAGCTCTGCATATGTTGCAGGCTTAATATTACAGCCTGTTCGGCTAGGCACATTGTAAACAATCATAGGAATGTCTACAGAATCCGCAATTTTTGTAAAATGAGCAACCAAACCTGCCTGTGAGGTTTTGTTGTAGTAAGGTGTTACCGACAATACACCGTCAGCACCCATATTTTTAGCTTCCTTTGTAAGCTCTACGGCATAGGCGGTGTCGTTGCTGCCTGTGCCTGCTATTACAGGAACTCTGCCGTTTACCTTTTCTAAGGTGTATTCTATAACCTTGCAGTGCTCTTGGTGATCCATACAAGCCGACTCGCCTGTAGTACCGCAAGCCAAAATAGCATCTGTTCCGTTTTCTATTTGAAAATCTATTAATTTACCGTACTCACTGTAGTTAATTGAACCGTCAGGGTTCATAGGTGTAACAATAGCTACACAACTACCCGTAAAAATAGGCTCTTGCATAAATATTACCCCCGTTGGATATTTTTATTAATCGTCCAGGTAACCCTCGGCGCACAGCAGCTCTGCCATAAGAACCGCACCGCCTGCAGCACCTCTTAATGTGTTGTGTGACATACAAACAAACTTGATTGTATACTGTGTGTCCTCTCTAAGTCTGCCGATAGAAACAGCCATACCGTTTTCAAGATTTCTTTCACTGTTAATCTGTGGTCTGTCAGGCTCTGTAAAGTAGTGCAGGAACTGCTTTGGTGCACTTGGAAGCTCAAGCTCCTGTGCTCTGCCCTTGTAGTTTTCCCATCTTGAAATAATCTCGTCCATAGAAGCCTTTTTCTCAAGCTCTACAAACACTGCGGCTGTGTGACCGTCGCTGATAGGCACACGGATACACTGTGATGTAATAGAAGGAACTGTTGTGTCAACAATCTTGTCGCCCTCAATGTGTCCCCAAATCTTTAGAGGCTCTTTCTCTGACTTTTCTTCCTCGCCGCCGATGTAAGGAATAATGTTGTCTACCATTTCAGGCCATGTTTTAAATGTTTTACCTGCACCGGAAATAGCCTGGTATGTACAAGCAAGAACCTTTTTAACACCTAAATCCATCAAAGGATGAATTGCAGGCACATAGCTTTGAAGCGAGCAGTTTGACTTTACAGCAATAAAGCCCTTCTTTGTTCCCAAACGCTTTCTCTGTGCAGGAATAATCTTTGCATGGTCAGCGTTAATTTCAGGAATGATCATAGGAACATCAGGTGTGTGTCTGTTGGCACTGTTATTTGACATAACAGGGCACTCTGCCTTTGCATAAGCCTCCTCAAGAGCCTTAATTTCGTCCTTCTTCATATCTACTGCACAGAATACAAAGTCAACCTTTGATGCAACAGCCTCAACATCAGAAGCGTCCATAACCGTCATATCCGCAAACTTTTCAGGAATCGGCTTAGTCATAGCCCACTTAGCACCCACAGCGTCCTTGTATGCCTTGCCGGCAGAACGCTTGCTGGCAGCTAACGCTGCTACCTCAAACCAAGGGTGATTTTCAAGCAGTAGTGCAAATCTTTGGCCAACCATACCTGTTGCACCGATAATACCAACCTTATAATGTTTCACAATAAATATCCTCCTATAATAACAATATGAAATTACTAATTATTATTTGCCTGTCAGACAAAAATATTGTAAAAGCCCATTAGGCACTGCCCGACAGCTATATAATCTTACTTTATAATATACCACCTGCACCGATATATGTCAATTTATAAATAAAATTTTAGCGTGCTATCTTTAAACATTGTGCATATGCTTGCTTTTTGCTTATACAGTCAAAACAGCACGGCACCAAGGGTATGTATAAAACGCCGCAGAACAGGAGTTTATTTATTAATGTGTTGTCAGTTGCTTTATGAGTCTGTTGGTGATATAATTAACCTGTATAATTTTCGCCTTTTAGGAAACAATGTTTTCTGGGAGGTGCATATAATTGGGAAGCAAAAGCAGTAAAAATGACGCAGAGCTACAGCAGGAGGACGAATTTTCAGAGGAAGACAGCCCAATAAGCCACAACGCACTTGAGCAGGTAAAGGAATGTGGGGCAATTATTGCAGACGGCGGACATATAATACATTGTCTGACCATCATAGGGCAGATAGAGGGACACAATGTTTTGCCTCCGCAAAACAAAACCACTAAGTACGAGCATATTATACCCCAGCTTGTAGCTATTGAGGAAAATAAAAGCATAGAGGGTGTGCTTGTTTTGCTGAACACCGCCGGCGGCGATGTAGAGGCAGGCTTGGCTATTGCCGAGCTTATTGCCGGTATGAAAAAGCCGACGGTTTCTATTGTACTGGGCGGCGGTCATTCTATAGGTATTCCCTTGGCAGTAGCGGCTAAATATTCCTTTATAGCCCGTTCGGCTTCAATGACAATTCACCCTGTACGCAGTAACGGCCTTACCCTGGGCGTTCCACAAGCCTTTGAGTATTTCAGAAAAATGCAGGAGCGTATTACTACCTTTGTAAGCAGTAATTCAAAAATTCCCCACAGGCGGTATAACGAGCTTGCTATGAATACACAGGAGCTTGTGCTTGATGTAGGCACAATACTTGAGGGCGAGGAGGCTGTGGAGGAGGGGCTTATTGATAGGGTAGGCACTATTCGAGACGCCCTTGACTGCTTGTATAAAATGATTGAAGAAAACAAAAAGTCCAAACGAAAAAATAAGTAAGGCTGTATAATTAACTATATATCCGTAGTGCCGCCCTGCATAATCGGGGCGGTATTAACGGGAGAGGAGCTACATAATGAGCATATTTGACGCAATAATTCAAGGCATTGTGCAGGGACTTACAGAGTTTCTGCCGGTTTCCAGCAGCGGACATTTGGCAATATCACAGCACATTTTGGGTGTGGATGAGGGTAACTTGTTCTTTAATGTTATGCTGCATTTAGGTACGCTTTTGGCGGTAATAGCCGTTTATTATAAGCTTATAGGCAAGCTTATAATTGCATTTTTTACCTTAATAAGAGACATAGTAACGGGCAGATACAGGTGGAGCAAAATGACCGAGGAGCAAAACCTTGTGGTTATGCTGATTATAGGACTTATACCGCTGTTTTTGCTTTTTATTCCGCTGCCCTTTGGCAACGGACTGACAGCAAAGGACTTGGCTGAAATGTGGTCGGGCAACACAGGCTACTTTACTCTGGTGGGCTTGGCACTTATGGCTACGGCAGTATTGCTTGCTCTCGGCATTGTGTCAAACAAAGCAACAGAGCGCAGCTACAGGGAGCGTGGCATTGTCAGAAAAAAAGGTATGGGCAGACACAGAATGAATGTTATAGACGCCCTTAGCATAGGCTTGGCACAGGCCTTTGCGGCTGTGTTCCCGGGCTTGTCACGCTCAGGCTCTACACTTGCAGTTGGCGAGTTAAGGGGCATAAACAAGCAAAAGGCACTTGACTACACCTTTGTGCTGGGCATACCGTCAATTTTGGCGGCGGCTCTTTTAGAGGGCAAGGACGCAGTTCGGCAGGGTGCTGTAACCTCCGACATAATGCTGCCTGTTGTAGTAGGTATAATTGTTTCTGCGGTGGTAGGCTTTTTTGCAATACTGCTCTTTAGGTGGATGCTAAAAAAAGACCGTATGTACATATTTGTAGCTTACACCGCAGCAGTAGGACTGATTATAGCTATTATAGGCATTGCAGAGCTAAATTCCGGAGTGAATATTTTTACAGGCAAGCCTCTTGTATTTATGTAAATTTAAAATGCGGTTGATTTTGCCGCTATAAAATTCAGCGTCAAAACGCTTGTCTGTAGGGTGTTTTGACGCCTTTTGAATTATGTGCTTTAAGCTGTATTAGGTGACAATTTAAAGTGTTGAATTACTACAGAAATCAGAAAATGAATTTTAACAGAGGTGATAAAATGGCAGTAAAAAAGCAGTCTGCAAAAGCGGCCGAAAAGCCTGCCGCAAAGGCCTCCGACAAAAAGGCAGACAATAAAACGGCAAGTACAAAGCAGGCAAAAACAGAGGAAAAAAAGACACCCGAAAAGTCCGGCAATAAAAAAACAGCTGCCAAAAAGAAAAAAATGCCTGTTCAGGCAAAGGCTATTATTATGTTTTTTGCGGCGGCTATACTTTTAGTGTTGGTGCTGTTTCCGGGCAAGAATTTATGGACTATGGCACACGACCTTCTAAAGGGATTGTTCGGTCTGGCAAGAATTTTGCTGCCTGCAATTTTAATATACCTTGGTGTAATTACCGCAATGGAAAAGCAGATAAACGGCAAAATAGCTTATAATCTCTTTTTCAGCTTAAATGCAGTGCTGCTTATATCCTGCTGTGTTTTCCTTTTCGGCTGCTCCGAAGATCTTTTGACCTCCGATTATTTTGCCTGCTTGGGAAGTCTTTTTATAAACGGAATAAATGACTACTCAAACGGTGCCGGTGCCGGTGTGTTTGGCGGAATTTTAGGCTATCCTCTTGCTTTTTTGTTCGGCAGAGAGATTGCGGAATTTCTTTGTGCTCTTACCCTTGTTGTAGATATATTCTTCCTGTGCGGGCTTACTATAAAGGACTTGGCGGAAAATTTCAACAAGCTTGCGTCGGCAATTAAAAAGCAAGTAAACAAAAAGACGGCAGAAAGCAAGGGAAAAAACCAAAAGAACGGTTTAGCAGTTGCCGATAAATCAAATGACGGCCTACAGCAGGAAACAGATGCTCAAGACGATGACATAAGCTCCGAGGCTATAGACATTACCGGAGTCAGCACAGGTGTAAATGCCATAAAGCAGGCAAAGGAGGGCAAAAAAACTAAGTCCCTTACATATAACGAGGGTGTAAGCAGCGGCGATATAAGCTCAAGCTCCGGCAGTAAAAGCAAGCTGCTGGAGGCTGTACAAAGAATGAACGGCACTCAAAACAACAAAAAGCAGTCCGGAGGCATTCTTGACAAGGTAAGCATTAATTCCGAACAAAAGGGAGGAAAAAAGAAGGAGCTTCAGCAGGCACAGGAGGAAATAACACGGCTGGTAAGCGAAAGCAGTCAGCAGGTGTCGGAGGGTGGCTACCATTACCCGCCGTCTGACCTTTTGTATCCCTCAAGCAGTGCCGAAAACACCCAAAGAGCAATGGAGGAGCTTGAAAGAAACGGCAGTAAGCTGGAAACAACTCTGCAAAGCTTTGGCGTAAATGCAAATATAATTAACATTTGCCGAGGGCCGTCCGTAACACGCTTTGAGGTACAGCCGGCGCCGGGCGTAAAAATAAGTAAAATTACAAACCTTGCAGACGATATTGCCCTAAACCTTGCTTCAAGCGGCGTGCGTATAGAAGCACCAATACCGGGCAAGGCGGCTGTAGGCATAGAGGTGCCAAACAAGGTTGTTACAATGGTAAGTATGCGAGAGCTTATAGATTCGCCGGAGTTTATTACGGCAAAAAGCAAGCTGTCTGTAGTGCTGGGCAAGGATATTTCCGGCAATACAATAGTTACCGACCTTGCAAAAATGCCCCATTTGCTTATTGCCGGTACTACAGGCTCCGGTAAGTCTGTATGCGTAAACTCAATACTAATCAGCCTGCTGTACAAGGCAAATCCCGACGAGGTTAAGCTTTTGCTTATTGATCCTAAAATGGTAGAATTTTCAAAGTACAAGGGCATACCGCACCTGCTTATTGATGTTGTAATAGACCCTAAAAAGGCGGCAGGTGCTTTGAACTGGGCAGTAAACGAAATGGAAAACCGCTACCGTACATTTTCTGCCTTTGGTGTAAGAGATATTGCAGGCTATAACGCTATGGTGGACTCTTATAATAAAATTCGTGCAGAAAAAACGGAAGAGGAATTAGAGGCACAGCCTATTGTGAACAGTAACGGCATACCTGTGCCGGACAAGAGAATGTTCAGCATAGTAATAGCTATTGACGAGTTTGCAGACCTTATGATGACCGCCCCTACAGAGGTAGAGGACTCCATATGCCGTTTGGCACAAAAGGCAAGAGCCGCAGGTATGCATTTGGTAGTTGCTACACAAAGACCTACCGTTAATGTTATTACAGGCGTTATTAAATCGAATATTCCAAGCCGTATTTCACTAAAGGTTTCGTCACAGCTTGACTCCCGTACTATTCTTGATGTAGGCGGTGCAGAAAAGCTTATAGGCCGAGGAGATATGCTGTTTGCACCGATAGGTGCGGCAAAGCCTATGCGTGTGCAGGGCTGCTATGCTTCTGACGCAGAAATCGAAAATGTTACAAGCTATGTAAAGAAAGACCACACAAGTAATTACGATATGGAAATTCAGGAGGAAATCGAAAAGATTACCGAGCAGGAGCTTACAAAGGGCAAGGACAGCGACAGCTCGGCATCCTCCGGTGCAGTCAGTGACGACGAAATGATGGAGGAGGCCATAAAGCTTGTGGTTGAAAACGGACAGGCCTCAACCTCACTTTTACAGCGTCGTTTGCGTTTAGGCTATGCAAGGGCGGGCAGACTTATTGACGAAATGGAGCAAATGGGCATTGTAGGCCCTCATGTAGGTTCAAAGTCACGAGAGGTGCTTTTAAGCTACCAGCAGTGGCTTGAAAGAAAAAATAATGTAAGCAAGTAATATTTAAGACTTAGCGGTGCTGTATTTATTGCATATTGATATTTAGGAGGGGCTTTAGCAATGGCTTTTTTGCCTATAACAAGAGAAGAAATGGAACGCCGAGGCTGGCAGCAGCCGGACTTTGTGTTTGTTACAGGTGACTCATATGTAGACCACCCAAGCTTTGGTGTAAGCATACTGTCAAGGGTGCTGGAGGCAAAGGGCTACAAGGTGGCTATATTGCCACAGCCAAACTGGCACAGCGACAAGGACTTTAAACGCTTTGGCAAGCCAAGGCTGGGCTTTTTGGTTACATCGGGCAATATAGACAGTATGGTGGCACACTATACCGCCGCCAAACGCAGAAGAAGTGACGACGCCTACACAGCAGGGGGCAAAAGCGGCAACAGACCGGACAGAGCCGTTATAGTTTATTCAAAAATAATAAAGAGGATATATCCGGATTCTCCGGTAATTATAGGCGGACTTGAGGCTTCATTAAGACGCTTTGCCCACTATGACTATTGGGACGATGCCGTAAGACCGTCTATACTTTTTGACAGCGGTGCAGATATTCTTACCTACGGTATGGGCGAAAATCAAACAATGGAAATAGCCGACAGGCTAAGCAAGGGCTGTACCGCAGAACAGCTGCACGACATACGGGGTATTTGCTATGCAGTAAGAACGCAGGACTATATTCCGTCGCACGCCACAGAGTGTGCAAGCTATGAGGTCGTGCGGGAAAACAAAAAGGAATATGCAGTTTCCTGCCGCAAGCAAATGGAGGAGCAGGATGCAGTACGGGGCAAAAAGATAATTCAACGCCACGGCAAGTACATACTTGTACAAAACAAGCCTATGCCGCCGCTTACACAGTCGGAGCTGGACTGGGTGTATTCACTGCCCTACGAAAGAATGTACCACCCGTCCTACGAGGCCTTAGGCGGCGTGCCGGGCATACAGGAGGTTGAGTTCTCTATAACCCACAACAGGGGCTGCTTTGGTGCCTGCAACTTTTGCTCTATAGCCTTTCACCAAGGCAGGGTAGTTACAACACGAAGTGAAGAATCCGTTATAAAAGAGGCGGTTTCACTTACAAAAAATCCACGCTTTAAGGGCTATATTCACGATGTAGGCGGCCCCACCGCAAACTTCCGTCAGCCCTCCTGCAAAATTCAGGAAAAAGCAGGTATGTGCAAGCAGAAAAAATGCCTTGCACCACAGCCCTGTAAAAATCTGCAGGTAACACATACCGAATATTTACAGCTGTTAAGAAAGCTGAGAAATCTTGATGGCGTAAAAAAGGTGTTTATCCGTTCGGGCATTCGCTTTGATTATATGATGGAGGATACATCGGACGAGTTCTTTAAGGAGCTTGTAAAGTACCACATAAGCGGTCAGCTAAAGGTTGCACCGGAGCATTGCTCAGACGCTGTACTTGACAAAATGGGCAAGCCGCACATTGCGGTGTACAAGCGTTTTATGGATAAATTCTATGAAATAACAAAGAGTATAGGCAAGGAGCAGTATCTGGTGCCATACCTAATGTCATCTCACCCGGGTTCAACTCTAAAGGACGCAGTAGAGCTGGCACTGTTCTTGAAAAAGGAGCATATCCGTCCGGAGCAGGTGCAGGACTTTTACCCTACACCGGGTACAGTGTCAACCTGTATGTTCTATACGGGCCTTGACCCTTATACACTGCAGGAGGTTTATGTGCCTACCTCGCCAAAAGAAAAGGCAATGCAAAGAGCCTTACTGCAATATTTTAACCCTAAAAATAAAGAAACAGTTGTTAAGGCGTTGCTCGCCGCAGGCAGAGCCGACCTTATAGGCAACGGCAAAAACTGCCTTGTAACCCCTCCGCCGGGCTTTAACACCTATAAAAACAGTGGCAAAAACGGCAAAGGCAGTAAGAACGACAGAAACGGCAAAAATAATAGGCCGTTAAAAGGCAAGGGTGCAAAATATGCCGGTAAAGGAACCAAACAGGGCACAGGCGGACACAATCACCACAAGGGCGGCAAAAACAGCTACAAGGGCAGGACATAATACAGGAGGAGAAGCATAGTGAAAAACCTAATTATAGACAGATTTGAAAGCGGCTTTGCAATTTGCGAGGACGAAAACGGCGAGTTTTTCGGCATAGATATTAAGGAGGTGCCACAGTCTGCCAAAGAGGGCAGTGTGCTTACCATAAACCAAGAGGGACAGCTAACCCTAAACGAGGCAGAAACAAAGAAACGAACCCAAAGCATAAAGGGCAAAATGGACAAGCTGAAAAATAAAAGCCGCAAGTAACAGCTGGAATTTCTTAAGGCTGTTATTTATACAAAACAACACAGAAATAAAAAAGGCGTTGCCGCTGTAGGTGAAATACAGGGCAATGCCTTTTTTGGCTTTTCGAGGCACTGCACACAAAAGATAGGAGTGTTTATTATGTGCAGTGCCCTTTTGGAAGAGGAGCTATAAATCAGCTTCACTTTGTATATGGGGAGTAGTTGTTGGTAGACTGTTAATATTGTGTATTTTATGCGGATTGTCAGTTAAAGGCTTTGTTGTTAAGCCTGCTTTTTATTTACTGTTTTGTAGTACAACCTTGAGGTTATAGCAAATATAATTCCGTACATTAGGGCAAAAACCAAGAAGCATATTACGGTGCAGGTTATATACAGCGTAACATTTATAAGCCCCAAAAGTGAAAGTACCCTGGACATAATAGGGAACGCAAAGGCTACATGTACACCGGCCACAATAAGCGGGAGGAAGAATACCGTAAGCACCTGAGAGCGTATAGTCCTTTTTACCTCGGTGTGGCTCATACCTACATTCTGCATAATTTCGTAGCGTTCCTTGTCGTCGTAGCTTTCGCTTATTTGCTTGTAGTAAATAATAAGTATGGTTGCCATAATAAACAGAATACTCAGGAAGATGCCTAAGAAGAACAAAGACGAATAGGTATCACGGAATGCTTGAAGGATTTCTGACTTAAAGGTTGATGATATAGAGTCGTGGTAGTAGCTGCCTTGATAAAGCTCAGAATTTTTGATAATTTCGTTAAATTCAAGCTGTTTTTTCAAGTCGGCGTCTACATTAAAGTTACATTCATAAAAACAGCAATTATGTTCATTATATTCGTTAGTTTCGCTGTTGCCATAAAAGGAATTGTAATACTTGCTAATCTGCTGAAGCTGACTGTTATCCTTTACAACAATGCCGTAGCTGTCATAAATTGAGTAGCCTATGAGATTTTTGCCCGGTATAAAGTCGCTTATTTTGCGGCTTTCCTTTACCTTGTACCTTTGGTCAAATATTGTAAGGTCAGAGTATGGGAAGCTGTTTGGATAAAACATCATTACCTGGTCATCGCTTAAATCTACATTGCTGTTTGTCAGCATATTGTAGTCCTGTTGGGTAACTATTATCAGTCCCACAAGGTTTTCGCTTTCGACACTGTAGTCCGACGCAGTTATATTGTTATAATTTAAATCGGCATTAAATTCAAGGTATTGATAATCTACAAATTTTGTAATTTTTAGATTGTTGTCAGCGGCAGTATTTTTTATATCATCTTTAACCTGTTGATTGGTTTTTCCGTCAACAACACTAATGCTGTAGTCATAAGGTGAAATTGTATTAATAGTATCTTGCATACCTATAACCAGTGATGAGGTGGTAGAAACCATAACCAATACCATAGTTGAAAGCACACATATGTTGGCAAGTCCTACGGCGTTTTGCTTCATACGGTATATCATACCCGAAACGCTGATAAAATGGCTTGTTTTGTAGTAAAAGCCTTTATTTTTACGCAGAAGCTTCAGCAGTGCTATAATGCCGGCAACAAAAATAAAATATGTGCCTATTACAACCAATACAATAGCTATAAACAGCAGCCCAATAGCACTTACAGGGTTTTTGCTGATTATTGATATTGTGTAGCCGCCGCCTAAGCACAGCACACCAAGAATAGCTAAAAGCCATTTTGTTTTAGGCTCTTTTTCGCCTGTGTTTGAACTCTGCAGCAGGTCTATGGTTTTGGTGGTGTACACAATGCGTACAGAGTTAAGTAAAATTGCGGCAAATATTATACAGAATAAAACCACTGTATGTAAAATTGCTTCGGGAATTATAGTAAAGCCCAAAGGGGACTGCCCATCAAGAAGCTTAATAACTATCATAAATATAAGCTTGTCAAGGGCTATGCCTATTATTAAGCCCAGTACAAGGCTTATAACGCTTATAATCAGGCTTTCTGTGGCAATAAGTGCAGACATATGCTTTTTTTCCATACCCAAAATGTTGTACAAACCAAACTCCTTTTTTCGCTTTTTAAGCAAAAAGCTGTTGGTGTAAAACAGAAATATTATTGCAAATATTGCCACCACTATACTGCCGAGGCTCATTGATGTTGCGGCGGATATGCTTGACAGGTTTTTGTCTAAATTAAAAGCCAAGGATTTTATAATGTAAAACATTGCTATGGTTATTACACAGGTTATAATGTAAGGCACATAGCTTCTTGCGTGCTTTTTAATATTTGTCAATGCCAGTCGAAAGTAGAAAGAGTTACGCATTGCAGTCACCGCCTGTAGCAATTAATGTAAGTGTGTCTGATATTTTTTGGTACAGCTGCTCGTTTGTGCAGCAGCCACGGTAAATTTGGTGGAAAATTTCGCCGTCCTTTATAAATAAAATTCTGCCTGCATTGCTTGCCGCCTTTACGGAGTGTGTAACCATTAGAATTGTCTGTCCCATTTTGTTAATTTCGCTGAAAATCTCAAGCATATCGTCGGCAGAGCGTGAGTCCAGTGCACCTGTAGGCTCATCGGCAAGTATAAGCCGTGGTGAGGTTATTAAGGCTCTTGCTACAGCTGCACGCTGTTTTTGTCCGCCGGAAACCTCATATGGGAATTTATTTAGAATATCGGTAATTCCCAGTTTGGTTGCTATAGGCTGCAGCTTTTTTTCCATAATTTTGTAATTATCTCCGGATAAAACCAGAGGCAAAAATATGTTGTCCTTTATAGAAAAGGTATCAAGCAGGTTGAAATCCTGAAAAACAAAGCCTAAATTGTCACGCCTAAAAGCAGAAAGCTCTTTGTCTTTTATTTCGGACATTTTTTTGTTATCTAAAAAAACCTCACCCTTTGTTGGCTTGTCGAGGGCGGCTAAAATATTCAACAGGGTGGTTTTTCCCGAACCGGATTCACCCATTATAGCCACATATTCCCCCTCATTTACTAAAAAAGATACATTTGATAATGCCTGTACACGGTTGCCGCCAAAACGGGTGGTATATATTTTTTCCAGACATTGTACATCAAGCAGTGCCATAAAAATCCTCCTTGTTTTCTTGATATAATTATTATACCTTTTTTAGTTGTCGCGTAAAATTTATTTGTGTTACATTTTTCAGGGTTAATGTGACATTTTTGTAAGACGGCCTACTCCGCCTTTAGGTCGTAGGTGTTGAAGTCAATAAAAAATGTACTGCCCTTGCCCGGGTAAGAGATTACCGTAAGCTTGTGGGAAAGCTTTTTGGCGGCCCGGTGGCACAGGTAAAGTCCCAGTCCTGTTGATTTTTTATCTGTTCTGCCGTTGTAGCCTGTAAAGCCCTTTTCAAAAATCCTAGGTAAATCCTCCGCCGCAATGCCTATGCCGGTGTCTTTAATTTCTAAAACGTTGTTACTGCCTACGGTAATGGTTATGCCGCCGTTTTCGGTGTATTTTATGGCGTTGTCAATAAGCTGTTCTATAATAAACAATAGCCACTTTTGGTCTGTAAGAATTAGAGTTTCTGTAGGGGTGTAGTGCAGACTTAGCTTTTTGCGTATAAACTGTGGGGCATAGTGGCGTATTGCCAGCTTTATAATAGGGTCCAAAGGCTGAAGTTTTAGTACAAAGTCGTTTGGCCCGTTTAGCCTAAAATAGCACAGCACCATTTCAACATACTGCTCTATTCTGAAAAGTTATGACAACAGCTCACGGTTTTCGTCGGTGTCGTTGCTTTGCAGTACCATCTTCATTACAGATATAGGGGTTTTAATCTGATGCACCCAGGTAGTATAGTAGTCTATGCTTTCCTGGCGGGCTTTTTCAAAGTTTGTGGTTGCCTCACGGTTAAGCTGCCACATTTGGTTTATTATTTCCCTATAGTCTTGCTCCACAAGGCTTCCCTCTATGGTAAGCGGCTCTGTTTGCAGCCCTGCATTGTGCAGCAGGTACCGGCACTGTTTGTGGCGTTTGTAGTACCTGTAGAAATGGAACGGTATAATTAAGGCAAGTATAAGTGCCGACAGTGCGTAGCCGTACAAAAGCGGTTCCAACGGTACAGCATATGCCCAAAGCATAAGAAACATTATTATGTACAGTACAGCCACAGCTATAATGGCAAGCAGGTGGCTGTACAGGTATGTCCCTATAAGTTTAATGGATTTTTTCATACGGTACCTCCTTAAGAAATAATATACCCTTGACCTACCTTTGTGGTTATAAAGCCCTCAAGCCCTATTTGCTCCAGCTTTTTGCGCAGTCGGTTTACATTTACCGTAAGGGTGTTTTCCTCTACATAAGAGTCCATCTGCCACAGCCTTGTCATTAGGCTGTCACGGCTTACTATTTTTCCCTTGTTTTCCATTAAGGTTTGCAAAATACGGAATTCGTTTTTGGTCAGCTCCAGAGTTTGTCCGTTGTAGCTTAGGGTAGAGTCGTTTAGGTTCAGCACTGCACCTCCTCGTTCCAGCACCGGCACTTTTCCGGCAAGGTCATAGGTGCGCCTGAGCATAGCCTGTATTTTAGCCGTTAAAACGTTTAGGTCTACAGGCTTTGGTATAAAGTCATCCCCGCCCATATTCATAGCCATTACAATGTTCATATTGTCGGCGGCAGAGGATAAAAAAATTATAGGCACATTTGACACTTTGCGTATTTGCGTACACCAATGGTAGCCGTTGTAAAAGGGCAGCATTATGTCCAGCATAACCAAGTGAGGGTCAAATTCAGTAAATTCCGGCATAATCTCTTGCAGATTGCCGGCACAGTGCACAGTGTTGCCCCAGCTTTCTATTTGCTTTTTCATAACTCCTGCCAAGTCGGCGTCGTCCTCAACTATAAATATTTTATACATAGCTTGTACCTCGGTTTTTTTATTGCTTTCAGTATATTCTATTTTGAATTTTATTGCAATGAAAAAGGAGGCAGATTTTACTGCCTCCCAAATAGTCGGATATTTAATATTTTATATAACGGATTCGCTCATTTGCTCAGGTGTTTCGTACACAGGCTCCGGCTTTGGCTGTTTGCCCTTGTTTTTGCTGTTTTTGTCTGCAAATACAAATTTCAGTATTACAGGGGCTACTATAGTTGTTACTACCACGACTATTACAATAGGTGCAAACAGGTCTTTGTCCATTAGTCCCATTGAAAGTCCCTTGTCGGCAACAATAAGTGCAACCTCGCCACGGGAAATCATTCCTGCGCCTACCTGCAGGCTTTCTTTGTTTGTAAAGCCGCACAGCTTAGCGCCTAAGCCACAACCAATCATTTTTGTTATTACGGCTATTATTGCCAGTAAAACGGCAAATATAATAATGGTAGCGGACATTGCAGGCAGCTCTACCTTTAAGCCTATGCTTGCAAAGAAGATAGGCGACAGCAGCATATATGAAAGGGTGTCGAAACGCATTCCCAAATATTCACGCCTGCTGGTGTTGGACAGTATCAAGCCGGCTATATACGCACCGGTAATATCTGCTACGCCGAACACAACCTCTGACATCCACGCCATTAGCAGACAGAATGTAAAGGCAAGTATAACAAATCTTCTGTAGTCCTTTTTGTAGCGGTCCATATACATCGAGAACAGCTTGTAGCACACAAAGCCTGCACCGCCCGAGAATGCAAAGAAACCAAGTATTTTTAGGAATACCACCAGCATATCAACATTAGGGTCGGCAAAGCTTGAAATAATGGTAAGGGCTACAATACCCAAAATATCGTCAATAATGGCGGCACCCAATATAGCGTTGCCGGCACGGGTGTTCAGCTTGCCCATTTCCTTTAGGGTTTCTACCGTAATACTTACCGAAGTAGCCGTTAAAATTACGCCTATAAACATTTGCTTTAAGAATGTAAGCTGAGAGCTGTCGCCCTGTGTAGGCGGCATAACAAGGGCTGTAAGCAAATAGCCGCCTATAAGCGGTATTATAACGCCCAGCAGTGCTATTATGGCTGAAGCCTTACCGGTTTTTTTAAACTCTTTTATGTCTGTTTCCAGTCCGGCAGAGAACATAAGCACTATAACGCCCAGCGAGGATACCTGACTTATAAATTCGTCCTCGCGCAGTACACCCAGTAAAGCAGGGCCAAGTATTAATCCGGCCAGCAAAGCGCCTACTACCTGCGGCATATGAAAGCGTTTAAATACTAAACCAAAAATTTTTGTGGAAATAAGAATAAGAGCTATGTTAAGTATAAACATATATTCTTCCATTATATTTCCCCTCTTTTCCTTTTAAACTGAAACCGCCAAGCAGTCTGCATAAAACGGGCTGTTTCGCGTTCGTAAGCTATTATATTACTTTTTGCATATAAGGTCAAGGAAAAACCGTGGCTACTTTTGTAGATTTGCTGTAGAAGCTGCCAATTTGTTAATAATGTATATGTTGTTTGTAACATTTTATTGACATTTGCACATAATTTATTTATAATTATCAGTAATATGACAGGTTGTCACTTACATACCGTAGTGTGTCGGTGCAGAATTAAACAAGGAGGGGAATAATGCTTGATAAAGCAGACCTACTACAATCTTCCAAAGGATAAAAAGGAAAGAATATTAAAGGCTATAATAAGCGAAATTGATAAATATAACTTTGAGGATATTTCAATAAACCGCATAGTTCATACGGCAAAAATATCCCGTGGAAGCTTCTACCAATACTTTGACAATAAGACAGATTTATTTCATTTAATACTTGAGGATTTTAGGCTGGATATGTGCAACACTTGTAAATCCGCACTAAATAAGACAAACGGGGATTTAATTGGTGCCTGCAAAATTGTGTTTGACTATGTTGTGCAGGTTTGTGCAAAGCAGTATTATGCATCGGCATTTAAAACAGTGTTTAGCTTTACCGACTGTAACAGTCAGTTTTTAATTGAAAAATCCTGTCCTCAGGGTGAGCCGGTTATTCAAGAAATTATGCAGCTGGTAAACAAAAGCCTGTTAAATATTGAAAGTGAAGGCGACATAAAGGTTATGCTGGAAATAGTAGTTGCTGTGCTTTGCAAGTCGTGGTTTGAAATTTTCGTAATGAAAAGGGACGCTGCGGCTGTTAAGAATAAATTAGACCATATGCTTCTTTTAATGAAGAACGGTTTTTACAGGAGGTAAAGATGTTATCAAAATTCAGTGTTAAAAAGCCGTTTACGGTGCTGGTAGCCGTAATAATGGTTATAGTGCTTGGCGTTGTTTCGTTTATAGGTATGACTCCAAACCTAATGCCAAATATGGACTTCCCGTATATGATAGTTGTAACTACATATCCCGGTGCAAGTCCTGAGCTTGTAGAAACAACCGTAACCAAGCCTTTAGAGCAGGCGTTGGCTACCCTTGACGGCGTAAAGGAGATTACCTCTGCATCAAGCGACAACTATTCTATGGTTACTATAGAATATGAAGACGGTACCAATATGGATACTGCCACAGTAGATGTAAGCGGCAAAATAGACACTCTTGAGGGAGGCTGGGACGATACCGTAGGTACGCCAACCCTTATGAAAATTAATCCGGATATGATGCCGGCGTCTGTTGTTGCCGTTGATGTAAAGGGTATGGAGGTAGCGGAGCTGACCGATTATGTAAACAACACACTGCTTAACCGGCTTGAGGGTGTAGACGGCGTTGCCTCAATTTCTACTATAGGCGATGTTGAAGAGGGCATTAATGTATCTATTAATCAGAAGAAGCTTAAAAAGATTAATAAAAAGGTGCAGGACGCCATAGACAGCAAGTTTGACGAGTCAAAAAGCGAGCTTAACTCTAACCTTACTAAGCTGAATGACGGTCTGGAGCAAACAAAAGAGGGTCAGCAAAAAATACAGGACGGCAAAGAACAGCTTGAAAAACAGCGTAAAGAGGTAAACCAACAGCTTTCCTCTGCACAAAGCCGGCTTGACCAAAAGCAGTCTGAAATTTTAAACGGAAAAATGCAGATACTCAACACGCTGTCCTCATTAACGGCTCAGCGTACACAGCTGCAAAGCACCTATCAGCAGTTGGTGTCTATTCAAAAAATAATGCTTGAGCTGCAAAAAAATATACAGGATATGACCTCCGCCATAACTAAGCTGGAGGCGTATAAAACCACTGCAGACAGTCTGAACACCGCTATTGAAACACTTACACCGGGTACGGACGAGTATAATCAGGCAAAGCAGCAGCTTGAGGAGCTTGACGAACAGCTAAAGAAAATGGGCATTACCTCTGCAAATTTGTCAGACAAAATTGACGAGTACAGCCAAAGCCTGGCATCGCTTCAAGGCTCTATGGACGCTATTAAGCAGTCGTTAAGCACACAGGGCTTTACTGCCGACACACTGCAGGACGCTATTGACGAGCTAAAGGGCGGTATAGACAAAATAGACGCCGCCATCGAAGAGCTTAACACTACTCTGAAACAGCTCGATGCAGGCACGCTGACACTAAGCAGTGCCTTGCAGGAGCTTAACAGGCAAAAGGACGAGGCAAGCTACAAAATGAACTCTGCCTATGTTGAGCTGCGTGTAAACGAGGCCACTCTTTCTACTACACAAACACAGCTGGAGTCTACAAAAAAGGAGCTTGAAACAGCCCTTGATACTATAGACGAAAAGCAAGAGGAAACAAAGGATAAGTCCGACCTTACAAAAACCATTACCCTTGAAATGGTTTCCGGTATTTTAACGGCAGAAAACTTCTCTATGCCGGCGGGCTACATAACCCAAAGCGGCGACAAGTATTTGGTGCGTGTAGGCGACAAGCTGACAGACCAAAAGGAAATTGAAAATCTTCTGCTGTTTGACCTTGGTATGGACGATTTAGACCCTATATATCTAAAAGATGTTGCAGATGTTTTCGTGAAGAATAATTCTGACGAGGTTTACGCTAAAATAAACGGCAGTGACGGTGTAATGCTTTCCTTTACAAAGTCCTCTGAATCTGCCGTTGCCACTGTTTGTGCAAACATTGAAAATAAGCTGAAAAGCATAAAGGAAGATAACCCTGATTTTAACTACACTGTTCTTATGGACCAGGGTGAATATATAAATGTTGTTATAAACAGTGTTCTTGAAAATTTGGTAATTGGTGCGGTGTTTGCCGTTATAATACTTCTGCTGTTCCTGCGGGATATTAAGCCTACGCTTATAGTCGCCTGCTCTATACCGCTTTCGGTGGTATTTGCCATTGTGCTTATGTATTTCAGCGGAGTAACACTTAATATTATCTCGCTGTCCGGCTTGGCGGTAGGCGTAGGTATGCTTGTAGATAACTCGGTAGTAGTTATAGAAAATGTTTACCGACTGCGTAATATGGGTATGTCGGCAGTACAGGCGGCTATGAACGGCGCAAGACAGGTTGCAGGCGCTATTACGGCGTCTACACTTACTACAGTGTGTGTGTTTTTGCCTATAGTTTTTGTGCAGGGCCTAACAAGACAAATCTTCTCTGACCTTGCCCTTACTATTACATATTCGCTTATGGCAAGCTTGATTGTGGCACTTACACTTGTACCGGCAATGGGTAAATCCTTGTTTAAAAGGGTAAAGCCACGCTCACATAAATTTATGGACGGTATGCTGAAATATTACGAAAAGGCAGTGCGCTTTACTTTGGCACACAGGGCAATTTCACTTATTGCAGCATTTGTACTTCTTGCAGGCAGTACGGCTCTTGCACTGTCAAGAGGCTTCAGCTTTATGCCAAGTGCCAGCAGCTCTGAAATACAGGTAAGCATATCAATGCCAAAGGGTAGTAAAATGGCAGACACTGTAAAGGCCTCCGAAAAGCTGTTAAAGGTTATAAACGAATCCGACAAATACGAAACCGTAGGCGCTATGGTAGGCAGCTCTATGAGTATTATGGGTATGGGCGGAAGTACCGATACGCAAAACGCTACATTATATATGGTGCTTAAAGATGAATTTGCAAAGCAAAGTAACGAAATTTCTACCGACCTGCAAAAGCAAGCTGACGAAATGTTTAAGGACGGTACAGAGGTAAGCGTAAGCGGCGGCAGTATGAGCTCTATGTCTGCACTTACAGGCAGCGGCGTAGGCGTTAAAATATACTGCGACGACCTTGACAAGCTGCAAAAGACGGCAAACGACATTACAAAAATAATTTCTGATGTAGACGGCATAGAAAAAGCCGACAACGGTATTTCAGACACAACCTCTGAACTTAGAATAACCGTAGATAAAGAAAAGGCTATGAAAAATTCCCTAACTGTTGCACAGGTGTTCCAGCAGGTGGCGTCACTTATTAAAAGCGAAAACACAGCCACCTCTCTTACAACCGACAACGGCTCTGCTATAGATGTAGTTGTGGTAGACCGGCAGAAAGAGGAGTTTACCCCTGAAAAGCTTATGGACCAAAAGCTTACCTACACCACAACCGAGGGCGATGAAAAAACCATAGCCTTAGGTGAAATATCTACTATTAAAAAGGCAGACTCTATGAGCTCCATCAGCAGAGAAAACCAAAAGCGTTACCTAACCGTTACAGGAGATATTAAGGACGGCTACACCACAACCGATGTTTCCTCAAGAGTTCAGTCGGCGGTTGAAAAATATCAGCACGGCTCCGAGATAACTATTGACTTTAGCGGCGAAAACGAAACCACTATGGAATCGGTATTTGAGCTGTTCAAAATGCTTGTATTGGGTATTGTGTTTATTTACCTGATAATGGTGGCGCAGTTCCAAAGCTTAAAATCACCGTTTATAGTTATGTTTACAATCCCTCTTGCCTTTACCGGCGGCTTTATAGGTCTGTTTATTACAGGCTTTGACATAAGCGTTGTTTCACTTATCGGCTTTGTTATGCTGTGCGGTGTTGTAGTAAACAACGGTATTGTGCTTGTAGACTACATTAACCAGCTGCGCATAGAGGGTATGGAGAAAAAAGAAGCGTTGGTTCAGGCAGGTAAAATAAGAATGCGACCAATACTTATGACAGCCATTACTACAATTATAGGTCTGTTCTCTATGGCACTGGGCATAGGCGAGGGTGCAGAAATGATGCAGCCTGTAGCTATAGTGTGCATAGGCGGCTTGCTGTATGCTACTATAATGACGCTGTTTATAGTGCCTGTTATGTATGACCTGTTTAACAGAAAGCCAATGCGTGTGGTAAGCGAAGAGGACTTAAAGGAAATTGACGATTAATTTTCGGCACGCTTTCAAGATTACAAGCCCGGCGGATATTTAACACGAAAGCCGGCGCAAAAGACCTTTAAATCTTGTGTGCCGGCTTTAATATTGATAAAGGATTAATCATACAATATATAATGTAAGAGTTTCATCTGTAATACAATATTTAGTAACTGAGCGTTTGTAATTTATCATAATAAATATCTATATATTATATGCGTTTTGCACAGTTTACCAAAATAATTTTTGCCACTTGATTTTGCTTCAAGCCAATGTTATCATTTGAAATAGAGTTTTTTGTGTAATAATTTACGGAAAAGCGAATATACATTAGTATAGGTATATAGAAAAATATCGGAGGTAGAAAAATGACATTTCAGGACGCTTTTAATGAAATTAAGGGGATTTTTTCACACGCAAATGTACAAGACTATAAAGGACACCTTGCTATACAGGTTACTATGACAGGCGAGGGCGGCGGAACCTTTTACATAGAATTTAGTGACGGCAATGTTGCCATAGAGCCGTATGACTATAACGACCACGATGTTTGGTTTATTTCTGATACTAACGACTTTTTGCAGATAGCAAGGGGCGAAATGAATGTAGTAGCCGCTTACACAGTAGGCAAGGTAAGAGTAGAGGGCGACTTAGGCAAGGCGTCTGAAATTCAGCGTTTAGTAGGTTGGACACGCCATTGATATACAAAGCGCCCCACAAGCGGCATTCTTTATGCCGTGAATATTTAAGATGAAAATTTTAAAAAATTTTTTGTAGGGTTAAAATTATACAGTCTGTATAATTTTAGTAAATCCTTAATTTTTATAAATAAACAAGCGATAAAAAAGCTCCGCCCATGGTTGACATTTACAGTCAAAGGGGCGGAGCCTTTTGCTATATTTTAGCAATTATTTAATGGCAGAGTTTAGTCCCAAAATTACTCCCACAGCTATGTTTTGCTGCTTTGCAGGCAGTCGGCGAAAGCCGTTCAACAGTACACATTCATCTTCTGAAAGCTGTTGCTGTACCAGCTTGTCAATAGGTTGGCGTACTTCTGTATAATTAATAATATAATCAACGGAGGTCTGAAACAGGTCTGCCATCTGCTTTAGGGTGGCAATGCTAGGCTCGCTTTTTCCGTTTTCGTAGGCACTTATCATTTTTTGCGACAGATTAAGCTCCAGTGACAGTGCAATTTGGCTCATTCTTTTTTCTTTTCTAAGTTCAGCAATTTTGTTCATAATTTTTATCCTCTTTGTATAACTTATAGGTATAATATTATGCCATACACCTTGACAAATTATCCGTAATGAGTATAATGTTACTTGTAAATGGTATAAATTAATACTATGGGTACAAATTTATTTTTTAGGAGGAAAAATTATGACAAAATTAAACAAAATAGCCTCGGTGTTATTGTCAGCAATTATGGTAATAGGCATATTCAGCGTCATACCGTTTGTGGCAGGGGCAAGTGAAGCAGATGAATCAGATTGGAAATATACAATCAGTAATGGTGAGGTCACTGTAACTAAATATATAGGAACAGCAACAGATGTAGTTATTCCTGAAACTATCGAAGGAAAGCCAGTCACAGTAGTTTCAGAGCGTTGTTTTGGACAAGATCCAGATAATGGAAACTATACTATAATCACTCTATATATTCCTAAAACTGTAAGGGAACTCAGACCGTTCTTACTTGAAGATGATACATTATTGTAAGTTTCCAGAAAGAATACAAAAATAAGGTTTTACACGTGAAAAGGCGTTAAAAAGATTAAAAACAGAATATTTCCCTTAAACAAGCCGTTTTTTAGGTGTTAGATTTTTTAACATCTTGATAGGGGCTTGTTTTTTTGTATTTTATTTGCAAGCAGAAACAGCATTGATTACTCCTGCTTTGAGTGTCAATGCTGTTTCTTTTTTTGCTTTTAAAAACTGTTTAAATGCGTTTAAAACCGCTTTAAAAAGCCGTTTTTTATTAAATAATTTTTTAAGTGTCAATATGTTAAAAACTTTAAAACGGGGAACTTTTTTTATTTTTCGAGGAACTAGTTCCCCGTCCCATTAAACCTAGAGAAATTCAAAAGTTAGGAAACGAGGTTATTTTTATTTTTTTAGACAGCTGAAATAATAATTATGTAAATATATGAATAATTATTCAATTTTCCCAAGAACCTTACCTACACATCTGCAGTCGCTAAAACTTGTAATCTTAATATTCTCATAATCAGGATTAATTGATATCAGCTCTCCTCTGCCCATTTGTTTGATATATGATTCTCCGTCCATTATAAAAACCCCTATCTCCCCTTCATGTATTGAGGCGGAAATTTTTACAAAAACCTTATCATCGTTATGAAATTTTGGCAGCATACTATCCCCTCGAACTTGGACTATAAAATCAGATGATTCTGAGATGCTGTTTTTAGTGACATTAATCCATTCAGCCGGAATGTCATCAAAGAGATAAGCTCCGGTTCCGGCAGATGCCAGCTGTATGTAGAAGGGTTTCATTATCATTGATTCTGCCTCAGCAGGGTACACTAAGGAAAGCTGCTTTTTATTTTTTACTTTGATACAAGGATCATCTGTTCGGCCCAATAGATAATCAACAGAACACTGGAGATAGTCAGCTACTCGAGTAATTTTATCACATGAGGGTGAGCTCTTACGCTTTTCAAGGTCGTAAATAAAACTTTTTGATAAATTGCAATTTTCTAATAATTGTTTCAAAGTAATATCTTGCTTTTTGCAAAGTTCTTTTATCGTCATGGCAATGTGTATATTTTGCATAAAGTTTTATCTCCTTTTTTAGTTCAAAGTGAGAAATACGGATATTTCCGTATTTAATATTGATTTACGGAAATATCCGTATTATAATAATTACTGTAGTAAAGTTAAGTATATTTTACCACAGTAAACATTTAAAGACAATGAAAATAAGGAGGAAAACATATGAGTATCGGTGCAAACACACGCAGATTGCGTATTGAGGCAGGACTTACTCAGGCTACATTGGCTACACAAATTGGCATAGGCACATCAATGCTCTGCCAGATAGAGCGAGGAACAAAAACACTAACATTGCCACTTGCAGCAGAAGTAGCACGAGTGTTGGATTGCAGTATATATGATCTACTTGACGAGGAGGTAAGCAAATGCAAGACAGCATAAAATCAAGAATCGGAGAAATTAATCACGGATATACAATAGTCGCACAATATCTCAACAAGGTTGTTCTGGCGATATCAGACAATCGGAGTATCGCCGAAATGGCGGTTGTTTGGTTTCTTGACAATGACGGTGATACTTATTCTGGAAGTTATTTTTGTAATTTTGCAAGTGCACAAAAAGAGTTTTTTGCGAGAGCATGCGGAGGTATATATAAATGATTATCATAAAGGTGCTGCTTTATTATATCGTTAATTACAAATGGCAAATTTTGTTTTACTCAGCCGGAGCTGCTGAGTGTATAACATTTACAGCAGCTGTTTTTGAAAGCAATTGTTCAGGAGACTACAGTGTTATCTACTGCATAATGATGTTTATACTGTGTGGATTAGCGATAGTAGCAAGATTTAATATGAGTTGAGGAAATATCGCATGTTCATTGTCTCAATGTTATAAACAGAGAATAATCGAAACCGCCACGACTAAACGCCGTGACGGTCTGCAGGAGGTGGTCTACCTGCACTGATGAGATAGACCTGTTGTAGCGTGAACCTGTCTATTTTAGGTTCTAACTAAACACAGCGTTATAAACCACGCTTAGTTAGAATGTAGCTTTGATTACCGTTTCCGTTTGCAAAAAATGAAACTGATTGCAAATGAAAACCGCTACTAACTTTTGCAATTGCAGAATTGCTATTAAAAGTATAGTCGAAACAGTTACAGCAAATAGCTGTAACTGTCAGCAGGAAATTGCCTCCCTGCTCTGATGATGACAGGCAAAAAGGAAGTGTAAAAAATAGTGGTATATTTAACGACAGAACAAGTTGCAGAAATTAGAGGGTGCACAGTTAGAAATATAAAAAAATTGGCACAGAATGGTAAAATAGCAGCTAAAAAAGAGCAGGACAAATATAACGGCTACAAATATATGATACCTATCACGGAGCTGTCTGCAGAACAGCAGGTTAAGTACTACAGGTCAAGAGACCTGCCGGTGCCGGCAGAGCTTACCCCCAAAAAGCAGTTGCAGACACTAAGCAAGGATTTGGATTATGAGGAGCTGACAGCCGAACAGCGGCAAGAGGTTGCTGACTGGCTTAACATATTGTCCGAATGGCAGGAGTTTGTACAGCGTTATGACGGCTCGAAAACAACTGCAAATAAGGTGTTTGTTGAGGCATACAAGGACAAATATAAATACAAAATATCGGTTGACATTTTATATCGTAAGCAAAAAATATACAAAGCCGGTAATGTAGCTAACTTGGTTGACGGCAGAGGACTTAAACGCAAAGGTAAAAGCTGTATCAACAAAAATCTTTGGCAGGCTTTTCTTTATTACTACCTTGACCAGGCAAAGCACCCATTGAAGGCTTGCTACGACTACACAAGACAATGGGCGGAGCAAGAACACCCTGAGCTGTTACCTTTACCGTCATACACTACATTTTATCGCCATATTGACACTGATGTCCCTGCACCGGTTGCTACATACGCTCGTGAAGGTATAAAAGCTTACAAGGATACATACGGCTTTTATATCCGAAGGGAATACGAGCAAATGGAGAGTAATGACTATTGGATTGCCGACAACCACACATTTGACGTACAGGTTGGTACGGCAGAAACCAATAAGCCAAAGCGTATGTATCTGACAGCTTTTATGGACGCAAGGTCGGGGCTATTTACAGGAGTTTATGTCACTGACAATCCCTCGTCACAAGCAACGCTATATGCATTGCGCAAGGGAATTATCCAATATGGCATACCTAAAAATATATATGTTGATAATGGCCGTGAATTTTTAACCCATGATGTCGGCGGATTAGGGCACAGGGCTAAGAAAGCTACAGCTGAACAGTTAGAGCCACCTCCAATTTTTAAGCGGCTAGGAATAAAAATGACAAATGCTATTGTAAAGAATGCAAGAGCAAAAACAATTGAACGCAGATTTTTGGATGTGAAAAATCGCTTGTCAAGACTGTTTGACAGTTACACCGGAGGTAATGTCATAGAAAAGCCGGAGCGGCTGAAAAATGTGCTTAAAGGAAATATCATCGATGAAGTGGAATTTACGAAAATAGTTGAGGATATGTTAAATTACAACTTTAACTATCAGGCATATAATGGCCCGGTGCAAGCAGATAAAGGGTTGAAGCGTAATGAGGTTTACGCAAAGCACCTGAAAGAAAAGCGTGTCGCCAATGAAGAGGACTTGTGGCTGATGATGCTGCGAAGCACCAGGCCACAAAAGGTTGGTCGCAGAGGTGTACAGATTACGATAGCAGGAAAGAGAATTGACTATTGCAGTGATAAGCTGCTGTACAACTGGCAAGGAAAGAAGGTTTATGTAAGATATGATCCTGAAAACCTTGCAGAAGTCAGGGTATATACACTGGATGATGAATACATATTAACTGCAAAGTGTGCAGACGAAACAATGCTTGCATATGGCACAGACAAAGAGAAGGTTGCTAAGGCTATGAAAGAAGTACGCAAGCACGAACGCATCGTAAAAGAAAGCGTTGAATCACACCGTGTGGTTGCACTGGGGGCTAAATCTGCACTTGATATTATTCTAACGGAAATTGAGCAAAACAAGGCTAAATCTGCCGCAGAGGATACAGCAGTATTGAGTATTAAACGAGCTGACGAAAAGCAATACAACAAACTAGACCTAGATATTGCCGTCGGTGCGGAAGAAGCAGTAACAATTGATGTTAAAAGAATGATTGCGAACGCTGAAAAGCGAAACAGAGAGAAAGGACTGATAAAATGATGAGCTTAAAGGAAAAGCTTGAAATGTATCAGGCACATATTGACAAACCGTGGAGTATCGTAGCGAAAAATCTTGACTACAGTGCTGCTGTAATAAGTCAGTGCCGCAAAGGGTCATATACAGGCGACACGACAAAGGTGGAAGCAAAACTTGATGAATATCTTGCAAATATCCAAGCGGAAAAAGAAGTTGCAAGCTTGTCAAACAGTGTAGGCTATGTAGCAACATCAATAAGTACAGCTGTATACGATAATATCCGCCTTTGTCACCTTAAAGGTGGGTTTGCGATCGAAGCCGGAGACGCAGGTATTGGCAAGACAATGGCTTGTAAAAAATATGCGGAAGACCACCCGGCAACAGCATATTATGTGCCTATCAACCCGTGCATATCAGGCATAACATCATTGCTCAGGCAGCTGTGCACGGAAATGTCACTGCAGCAAGGCAACAGATATGATATGTGGCTGCGCATAGCACAAAAGCTCTCAGGCGAAAGCAAAGTGCTAATCCTAGATGAAGCACAGCATTTGCCGTTGAAAACGCTTGACAGCTTAAGAGCATTTTTTGATGCTTATCCGGAGATAGGCATTTGCTTAGTTGGCAATGCAGAACTTGTAACAAAACTTAGGAACAAAAACACAGCGGTCGCACAAATAAAAAATCGCACAAAGACAACGATAATTCGCCATACAGCGGATATTACAAAAACAGATATAGAACTGCTCTTCCCCGGGCTTGTCGGCAAGGAGAAAGAAACAGAATTTTTGCTGAAAATAGCACAAACCGACAACGCTATACGAGGAGCACAAAACCTGTACAGCAACGCAGTTGATAACAACAATACAACCTACGCAGGACTTGTTTTAACGGCAAAAAAAATCATGCAGGAAATATAAATCGCTAATAACTAATCATTATTTTTTACCTTCTTTAGCCGGCAGCCCTTGTGCCAGAGGGCTGTCGCACTCCCCCTAATGTGTGCTTTGTAAGCAAAGCAAAGCATAGATTAGAGTTAGTGCGCACAACTTGAATTTTAAAAAAGCTGAAAGGATGACATTAAATGATTATTAAAGTGAACCCTGAGTGCGGCTTGTTTAACTGTGATAAGCGCAGAGGCAGCTATTGCTGCTATTATTGCGACAAAGATTGCGATAACAGGTGTATAAACGACCCATCAGCCTGTGGCAACTACTTAAGACACAAGAATTTTTACAATTGGCTTACGAAAGTAATGCCAAAAGGTGAAATTGAAATCAAAGGAACTCAAAAAGAATGTTTAAGAAAGCTGTCAGAGTATGAGTCTACAAAGCTGCAGCCGCAGGATGTGGAGCAGCTTGCAAAAAAATACAGACAGCTGGAAGATGAAAATAAGAGGCTGAAAGAAAGGAGGTGCTATTAATTGACCGAAAAACAATGGCAGGATATCCAGGCGAAACTAATATATCCGGGAATGATTATCAGGATGAAAATTGACGGGTACAATGTTGCGCTACAGTCACAATATGAGAATGCAGATAGAATGAAATTAGTTATTGCTGTATATATTGATGACAAAATGGATGCAGACATGCTTAAACCTGAAAATGAAGTTTGCCTTAAATTTATGTGTCCTTGCAAAAAGTGCATGCTAACCCAAAAGCAGATTGCGGAGTTCTCACGCAGTAAGAAAAAACAAAAGGCACTGAAAGACAAGTATACATACACATACTATATCCCATACTGGTCATCATTCAGGCAGCTGAAAAGCCATTTTACTAAGCACAATAAGGACATTGAATTGAGAGAGTAATGAGAAAATACATACAAGGAGTTGATTGTTTTTGATGGACGAGTATATACAACAATTGGTGAAAAAGTCAACGAGAGTAATTCCGCAAAATAACGATGATTATTTTAAAGACGGACTACTCTACTGTGGCAAATGTAATACACCAAAGCAAGGTGTATTTACTCTAAACGGCAAAGAAATAAAACCCAACATTTTGTGCGAATGTGCAACAAGGAAAAGAGACGAGGAAGAACGAAAGGCAAAAGAAATTAAGAAAATGGATTATATATCTTTTCTGAAGCGCACAGGTATCCAAGATAAGAAATTGTTAAGCTATTCTTTTGACACTGATAATATGCCTGACAGTAAGCATTCAAAGGCTTTTCGCCGTTACTGTGATAAATGGAGGAAAATGAAAGAAAAAATATCGGCTTGATTCTTATGGGTGACTGTGGAACAGGAAAAAGTTTTTACAGCGGCTGTATTGCAAACGAGATAATAAGTCGCTATATGACAGACGTTATAGCTACATCAATACCCAGAATACTAAATCAGCTATTTAGCTGTGAAAGCAAAAACAGCTATATTAAAAAAATGGCAGATGTATCATTGCTGCTAATTGATGATTTGGGGACAGAACGACAAACAGACTATGCGCTGGAACAGGTTTATACGGTCATTGATGAACGATATAAAGCGGAAAAGCCTTTAATAATAACTACCAATCTTACCTATAGTGAGTTGAAAAATCCTACTGATATAAGATACAAGCGAATTTATGACAGGATTATCGAAATGTGCGTGCCGTTTAATTTAATGGGAATATCACACAGAGAAGAAAAAGCGTCAAAAAAGAAACAAGTAGCTAAATCATTGCTATTTGATTAAATGTCTAAGTGGGCAGGCAATCAAGTAAATATGGCGGACAAGCTCCGCCGTCTTAATGCAGCCGAAGACGGTCACAAGCCCGTAAATGCAGAGTGAGACAAAAATTAAATTAGGAGGAATAGTAATGGTAAGTAAGAAAATCAATAAAAACGGCAGTATAACACTGCCAAAGCAGCTGCGAACGGAAGCCGGATTGTTTAAGGGTAATGCAGTAGATATCGTTATGTCAGACGATGGCATAAAGATAACTAAGCATGTACCTACATGTAGTTTTTGTGGCAGCACAGAGCGAGTAAGATCGGTAATGGGCATAGAAATATGCCGTGACTGCGCAGCAAAAATACATAAGGCGGTGGTTTGTGATGGCTGAGGCTGATTTGCTGGCAACAAAAAAGTACAAGGACAATATAGCAAGCAAAATTGATAAACTTGCTAATCTAAAAGATGAAATTACAACTTTAAAGCAAGCGGCGGATATTATAGAAGCCGAGCTTTTAAAGGTTGCGCAGGAAGATTTGGCAAATACAAAATATAAATCTGTTAAGTATGAGGGCACAGACAGCAATCTGCAGGCAACTGTGAGCGAATCTGTTAAAATTACATTGGAAAGCCTATTGCCACAGATCTTTGGGGCTGTTTACAACGACATGGTCAAGATCTCAACCAAAGCGGAGCTTACTGCTCCGGCCAAACGCCTAATCGCAGGAATTTGGCAAGGGAACTTTTGCATGGATACTACAGTAATTGATGTTATCAGCTCAATGCATTTAGATGACAGGACCGCTAAACTAATTAGTAAAAAATGTAAAGGTATTAATTACCAAAAGGATGTTGACAACCTAATAATTATTGCAAATATGTCAGACCAGCAAGCGCAAGAATATGCTTATTTGCTTATGGAAGCGGCGGTTTGGCAACAGTTTAAGGCTATTTGTGATGTTAATAAAATTGATAGTCAAGACGAAATCAATGAAGTCATCAAAAAAATACAAGCAGCTTTTGTAGTTGAGGTAACCCCAAAAATAAGTATAGTGGAGGGATAAATAATATGCTGAACAAAACTCAGGTGCAACGCATATATGGTATGGGCGCAGCGTTAGGAATGTTGGATAATAGCAACCATAAAGATGATATGCTGCACAACCTGGTATATAACATTACAGGTCAGGACAGTGTAAAACAATTAACAGATGTTGATTATAAAAAGCTTGTAGCTGAGTTATCGCAGCGTATTAAAATATCTCAGCTACAAGCACCGGAAAAACCACGGTCAAGCAATAAAAGATACAATACAACAGCCAAAGGAATGACTGCAGGTCAGCAGCGCAAGGTGTGGGCATTAATGTATCAGCTGGCCGGCTGTGATGCGACAGCAACGGCTGCAACAAAGGGAGAACGCTTATGCGGCGTCATAAAAAAAGAGCTGCATATAGATGCAACCTCGCAAAGACCGTTTGAGTGGCTGGGTTACAATGACGGAAATAAGCTTATAGAAATACTAAAAGCTTATGTTAAATCTGCAGAACGCAAGGCTATAAAGGAAATGTGAATGAACAACATAAAGATACAAGACTTACAAGGCGAACAGCGTCAAATCGCAGAGACAATTGGGTTAGAGGCGTATCTCAAGTTAGTTAAAATTTACGGCGGAACTAACATATACATAGCAAAAATAGATAAGCTGCTAAGTATTAAGCGCGATATGGAAATTGTAAAGCGTTTTAATGGTTACAATTACAAAAGCCTTGCCAACCAATATAGATTGTCGGAACGAGCGGTAAGAGAAATTATAAACCGAGAAAATTCCCGAATACTAAATCAACAGCTGTCATTTTTTGATGATAGCTAGTGAAGAAAATTATAGAAATGTTTCATATATGGCACTTCAAAAATTCGAGGTATCATTAAGTTACAAACTTAATGATACCTTATTTTTATATAGTGTGAGGTGAAAAAATGGAATTTGGAGCAGACGCATGGTGGTTAGTGTCTTTAGGTCTGACAGCTGTAACAAGTATAATTGGTTATTTTCTTAAGCGCACAATATCCAAGCAAGATAAGCACGAAGAAGATATTAATCATATTAAATTAACCTATGTTAATAAAGAAGAACTTAAGGAATTAAAAAACGATACAAACAAAGGTTTAGAAAAATTACAACAAGATGTGGATGATATAAAGTCTAACACACTCACTAAAAAAGAATTTATGCAGAGCACAAATAAGCTGGAAAATAAAATAGATAAAATGTACGACTTAATGATAGCAAGGAGGGATAATAATCAATGAACGAGCTTGATAAAATCAAAGCAGGACGCTTTATTAAAAACAACGGACGTGTGCTGAGAACGATTAATATTTTGCGTTACAAGTACGCAAAACTGACCGATACCCAGTATGCTCTTGATGATATGCCGGAGAATGAAATGCTGGATAGCGTTAATTACTTAACGGAATCAGAATACATACAATTAAGGGACATATCCTCAAAAACTCCTGCCACTCTTGCCGACTGTGAAGCTGACCAGTTGGAGGCTAAGCTGACAGATAAGGGAATTAAGCTGTTATCTGGTAGATTGAAAGACGAGTTGGTGGATATATGAGCAGAGCTAAGAGAAGAGCTGTTGGAAAAATTGATAAATTGCCAGTTGAGCTTAAAGATACTGTTGACCAAATGCTCCTTACTGGCCAAACTTACAGAGAAATTTGCCGGTATCTAGCAGAAAACGAGGTGCAGCTCACACAAGCAAGCGTTAGCAGATATGCACGCAGGTTTTTAGCTAGTGCGAATGAGCTGCGAATTGCCCAGGAAAATTTTCGGATGATTTTAGCCGAAACCGAGCGCTACCCTGACCTTGATCCTGCCGAAGCAATATTACGACTTGCAAGTCAAAAAGCGTTTGAAGCACTGTCACTGATTGGCGAGGATAGTTGGCAGGACGCTACGCCGGAAAAGATATTGGCTAATGCAACAGCCCTTGCAAGAGCTGTTGCGTATAAGAAAAAAATTGATACTGATGTTAAATCGGATGAAATGATTGCACTTGACAATAATCAGACCCTACTCTACGAGAACTTACGCAAGAGAAATCCGGCATTGTATCAGAAACTTTTAGATGAAATTAAGTCGATGAGACAAGAACAAAAGGAGCAGGATTATGGCTAAATGGTATGTCTTGCAGGTTACAACGGATCGGGAAATTGAAATTAAAAACAGAATTGAAAAGCAGGGCTACAAGGTTCTTGTTCCGCTCGTGGAGAAAATAATCAGACAAAAAGGAAAGTGGAAAAGGCAAATAGACATTATTTTCCGAGGGTATATTTTTGTCAAGCTGGACTACAAATGGTCAGACTATTATAGCCTCTGCAAATGCCCCGGTGTTATCCGTTTGCTAGGCGGTGGCAAAAATCCTATACCACTTACCGATGAGGAAATAATGACTGTCCGACGGATAGATATGCTCCGCTCCGCATCACTTGTTGAGTTTGACAATGATGGCAAGCTGATACCTTTAAACGGCATTTTAAAAGAGTTTAAAGACCAATTAATAAGTTATAAAAGACGACAGCGGAGAGCTGTCATTGAGCTTACAATTGCAAAAAATAAGACACCTGTTACGGTGTCATTTATCGAAAAACAAACTGTATGTCATAATCCTTACGATTAACATGACATATACACAAACGCAGTTTTAAACGCAGAGTTGATTCGTCCTCTGTTGTAGCGACTGCCGTTATAGCTCCGTACACTATCAGCAATGCTGTTAGATGGCGGAGCTATGCATTTTTATTGGAGGTGGTTTTAAGTGCGTAAAAACAAAAAGCTGGAGACATTAGCTGATCTGTTGCAAAAAACAGAAACGAAAGCAGAATTTAATATAGTTGAAGATTTAAAAAGCCTTGAGCGTATGTATGGAGTGCTTAAACCGCGCCAATACAGGCAAAAGCTGCAGGTTATTATTAAAAAATACGAAGAGTCAGAGCTTACAGCTGTAAGAATTGCTGTTTTAAACGAAAGTATTAAAGGTAATATGCAGGCAGTAAGATTGTATGCCGAATACTTTAAACCTGCGGAAGCTGTCACAGAGGATGATGGCTTAGTTGCTGCATTAAATAAGGCAAGTAAGGATGTGTTTGCTAATAATGGCTAAGTTTGAAACATTTAGTAAAAAACAACTACAGGTGCTCACATGGTGGGCAAACCCGAAGATAGCTGCTAAATATAATGCAATAATTGCTGACGGTTCAGTTCGTTCTGGTAAAACAATGAGTATGAGCCTTTCTTTTGTGCTCTGACTAATGACGACTTTTTCAGACTGCAATTTCGCAATTTGTGGTAAGACCGTAGGCTCTTGCCGCAGAAATGTTATTAAACCGCTTGAAAATATGCTGTCAACAAGATATGTCATTAAGGACAAGAGAAGTGAAAACGCTCTTACAATCAGTAAAAACGGCAGAACAAACACTGTGTATATATTTGGAGGTAAAGACGAAAGTTCCCAGGATTTGATACAAGGTATTACATTAGCTGGAGTACTATTTGATGAGGTTGCACTTATGCCTCGCTCTTTCGTTGAACAGGCTCTTGCGCGTTGTTCTGTTGAAGGCGCAAGGTTTTGGTTCAACTGTAACCCGGAAAATCCCAACCATTGGTTTTACCAAGGGTGGATCAAGCAACGGGAGAACAAAAAAGCTTTAAGGCTTAAATTTCTTATGAATGATAACCTTACTTTGTCCAAAGAAGTGAAGGAACGCTATTATAGTTTATACACAGGTACATTTTTCAAACGCTTTATTCTTGGTGAATGGGTAATTGCCGCAGGCTTAGTGTATCAATCGTACAATGATAATATAGCAAAGAAGCTATGGAACGGTAACGAAGATGAACTGCAGGGTGAATGGTATCTGTCTATGGACTATGGTACCATCAATCCCTGCAGTATAGGCTTATGGTGTGTAACTCAAAAGCAAGCTATAAGAGTCAAAGAGTACTATTGGGATAGCCGCAAAGAAGGCAGACAGCGCACTGATGAGGAGCATTATGCCGAACTGGAAAAGCTAGCAAAAGGCCATAACATACAGTATTTGGTTGTTGACCCTTCGGCGGCATCCTTTATCGCAACTGTAAACAGACACGGAAAATTTTGGGTAATGAAAGCGAAAAACGATGTGATTAATGGTATTAGAGTAACCTCTCAAATGCTTACAAGTGGATTGGCCAAAATATCAAACAAGTGTAGCAACTCTATATCTGAGTTTGGTATGTACAGGTGGGATACGGAAAGCAAATCAGATAAGGATACAGTTATAAAAGAAAACGACCACGCTATGGACGATATAAGGTATTTTTGCTATACAGTCCTAGTGTCCGAATTTTACTATGAGGAGTGGGCAGATGAAGTCAAGAAAATATAATATATTGATATGGCTGCGGAGTTTAGTTAAGCGGATTATGCCCGATACTCCCGATAGCACCTCGTATGAGGATATTGACACAGCTATTGCTAATTGGCAGGATATTTATACGGGCAATCCCCCTTGGCTCAAAAAATGCCATTACAAGACCCTCAATTTAAGCGCAGGAATTGCCTCGGAATTTGCAAGGCTTATGATGGTAGAGTTTGAGAGTGAGATAACAGGCTCTAAGCGTGCAGACTATATTAACAAACAGTACCACAACCTTACAAAAATACTCAGAACAAAATTAGAGAGTGCCTGCGCTGTTGGTGGTATAGCCTTTAAGCCCTATGTGCAAAACGGTGCAATTATGGTTGACTGTATTACGCAGGACAGGTTTATTCCTATTTCTTACACCTCTCAAGGCATAACAGGAGCGGTGTTTGTATCGCAAGAGGCTCGCAGCGGCAAGTTTTACACGCGCTTAGAAAAACAAATATACGACGGTCAAAAAAGAACACACACTATCGAAAGCCACTTTTTTGTATCCAACAACCGAGAACGATTGGGAACGGAAATAAGTGGTGATGATTATGGCGGCGACATAGAACCGTACATACAGTTTAATGATGTTGACCGCCCTCTGTTTGCCTTTTGGCGCGTACCTTTTGCAAACCAAATCAGCCCGGACAGCCCTTTGGGGGTATCTGTATTTAGCAGGGCGGTTAATTTGCTGGAGGAGGTTGACCTGCAGTGGGATAGATATCTATGGGAATATAAAGGAGGTACGCTTGCTGTACACGCAAGTGAAGCTCTGCTCAGACAGCGTACTGTTACCACTGAGAATGGTGTTAGTTATAATACCAAGGAGCTGCCGGAAAGCAGAGACAGATTGTTTCAAACGTTTTCCGCCGGTGACCCACAAGACCCAATGTATAAGGTATTTAGTCCCGCACTGCGTGACGAACAATATGCAAATGGTGTTGACAAAATTATCCGCAAAATTGAGTTTGCCTGCTCACTGGCTTATGGCACAATATCTGACCCACAGAATGTTGACAAGACAGCAGAGGAAATCCGCAGCAGTAAGCAACGGAGTTATGCAACCGTATGTGATATGCAGCAATCCTTACAAACGGCGTTAGAGGATTATATATACGCACTTAACGAATATACCACCGCGTGCAATCTTGCTCCTGTTGGTGATTACGAGGTGCAGTTTAACTGGGGCGACGGTGTGCTTGAGGACAGCGACAAGGAGCAGGCTATACGCTTGCAGGAGGTCAACAGTGGCATAATTACAAAAGAAAATTATCTTGAATGGCGGTATGGAGTAACAGAAGAACAGGCAAAAGAAATGATACCTAAGTCCGATGTTACCGATCCGTTTGGAGGTAGATAATGCTTACTCCGGAACAACTGGCGCACTGCGCAGACGATATAGTGGAGCTGTATAGTCGGCTTGACGAAGCAATAATCAGGGATATTGCAAGGCGTATAGTTAAGGCAGGATACTTAACCGAAACAGGAATTTGGCAGGCTCAAATGCTCCAGGACAGCGGTATGCTGCAAAACGATATATTAGCAAGCGTAGCAAGATACAGCGGCGAATCTGACGAGCTGATTAAAATACTCTTTGATAGTGCAGCCGTAGAAGCAGTGGAATATGATATGTCTATCTACACTGCCAACGGCTTAGAACCGTTACCGCTCAATATGTCGCCTTGGGCTATGCAAGCACTCGAAGCAGGTTATAACAAAACCAACGGCAACCTAAAAAATCTCACAAAAACAACAGCGGTTACATCTCAAACGGAATTTATAAACGCCTGCACAATGGCAGAATTAAAAATTGAAAGCGGTGCTTTTGACTATAACACCGCCATTTGTGAAGCAATAAAGCAGGTTGCAAAAAAAGGAGCATATGTGCTGTACCCCAGCGGTCACAGAGACAGGCTTGATGTAGCTGTCCGTCGTAATGTTATGACGGGCATAGGTCAAACAACGGGAGAAATATGCTTAGGGTATGCAAAGGAGCTTGACTGCGATCTAATGGAGATTACCGCCCACGCAGGCGCGCGCCCCAGCCACGCAGCTTGGCAAGGCGGAATTGTAAGCCTTAGCGGTACGCGAGGCTATTTAAGCACCTCAGATATTGGCTATGGCACAGGCGCAGGTTTTAAAGGCTGGAACTGCCGCCACGACTGGTTTCCATATTTCGAGGGATCTAGCCGAATGTATACTGAAAAGGATCTAAAGGCTTTAGATGATAAGGATATTAAATATCCGGACGGAAGTATGCATACATATTATGAAGCAGAACAACAGCAAAGAGCCTATGAAAGGGCTATAAGGGCAACGAAAAGATATTTGTCTGCCTGCGGCGAAGCACTTAAATTTTCAACTGACGAGCTGCTTTCGGAGAGACTAAAATTTGATTTTAAACAAAATTCTGTGAAATTAAAAAGCCAGGAGGCTAAGCTGAAAAATTTTTGTAAAGAAACAGGATTATTACCTGATAACGCTCGTATTCGGAGCAATGGATTTAATCGCTCTGTTTCACGAAAAGCGGTGTCTAACGCTAAAAGTTACTATAGGGACTGGAGTAAAAGCGTTAATATAAATAATATAAAATCTCTTGCAGATTATTATAATGTGAAGTATAATGATGTTGAAAGATATAGACTGTTACAGGACTATGTAAAATCTGTATCACGAGGTATGTTATCTCCTATGACGGGATTTGATATGTACGAAAGATACCACCACAGAATACAAAATGAATTAATTGGTTTGATAACAAGTTCCGGTATTGAAATTAAATCCCATAGCAAACACTTTTTGGAACGTGTCTTTGGTACAAAAGCAGATCCTACACATGGAAATAAGCCAAGAAGCGGTGTGACGTTAGAAGATATAAAAAGTGCACTTACTAGTGGCAAAGTTAAATATCATTATATTAAAGGCAAAAACGGAAATAGAATTTTAGATCCAGAAGGAGTTTCATTCGTGAATGATAAATGTTCTGTTTCTGCGAATCCTAGAACAGGAAACCTTATACAGGTTTCTCCAAAATAAGGTGATTTTATGAAATTTACAGTAACAAAAAAAGAATATGACTTTATGTTAAAACATTTTGATTGTGGTATGGATCATATAACCAACATACGCAAAGACGATAAGTCTGTGTCATTTGAGGTTGCCGATGATGAGATGGATGATTTTCAAGTAGATATGACTTCCGACATTATCCACAACGGCATGGATAATCAAGACACTGTAAATCAAATAGGCATAGAGATGTATAGAATCCATGACAGTTTGATGTATGGTTAATGTACGCTTTATTTGCCTTGTGTGTGGATTTTTGTACAAAGCTAAAATTACTCTACAAAAATATTTAAAGCAAAATTAAACGAATTTAAAGGGTATTTAAACGCTATTGCGCTCAAATACCACAGCTAAGTTATTAAGCTCCCGTCAGGGAGCTTTTTATATTGCCTAAAAACAGGCGTTAATCACTATTTAAACTAAATTTAGGAGGTACTAACAATGGATTTTTTAAAAGACATTTACGGTGAGGAAGCTCTCACCTACGACCAATTTTGTGACAAAGTGAAAGCCGCAGAGGGTATTACCATCGGTAATATTGCAAGCGGTGAGTATGTTGCAAAAAAGGACTATGATGATCTGTCACAGCAACTGGAGCAAGAGAAGACTAACAGTGCCAAGAAGCTGAACGATTATAAGTTTGGCGTGGAGATGTCAAGAACCTTCGGCGTTGCCGGGGTTGCTGATGAGGTATCGGTTAAGGCTAATCTTGATATGGATAAAATCAAGTTGGGCGAGGATGGCAAAATCACAGGACTTGACGAACAGCTCACTGGATTAAAAGAAACAAAGCCTTACCTGTTTAAAGCAGAAAATCCACCTAAGCTAAATCTTGGAGGCTCTACTCCGGGAGCAAGTCAGCCGAAATCAAACGGCTTAAAAGGTGCAATTGAAGAATATTACAAGAACTAATTGGAGGTAAATTATTATGGCAATTACATTAGCAGAAGCGTCCGCAGGCTTAGCGGACAAAGTCAACCAGAATGTTATTGATATGTTCCGCAGAGGGTCATATCTACTTGATAACCTTGTTTTTGATGACGCAGTCAGCCCTGGCACAGGTGGTAGCACCTTAACCTACGGTTATATGCAGCTGCAAACGCCATCAACAGCAGAATTTAGAGCGCTTAACTCAGAATACACTGCAACCGAAGCTACAAGAAAGAAGAAAACCGTTGACTTAAAAATCTTCGGCGGATCGGCTCAGGTTGACCGTGTACTGCAAAAGGCTTCAGCAACGGGCGAAATCGAATTCCAACTAACCCAAAAAATCAAAGCGGCGTCTAACCTGTTTAATTACTGCGCTATCAACGGAGGCAAAACAACTGATACAAAGGAGTTTGCAGGACTTGATAAGCTGCTTACAGGTATGAGTACAGAATATAATGCAGGCGAATCAGCCACAGCTCTCGACCTGTCAACCTCTGATAAGCTGGAAACAAATTACAAGGCGGCGATTGATATGCTGCTCGAATTTTTAAGTGGCTTGCAGGGTAAGCCAACAGTGCTCCTCGGTAACAGTAAGCTAATTGCAAAACTAAAGAGCGTAGCCTTTAGAGCCGGTTATCTTACTAAATCCGAGGACGCCTTTGGTCGTACTGTACAGGGCTGGGACGGTATCCCATTCGTGGATTTAGAGTATTACTACACAAAGACAGGCACTCAGCCTGTAATACCTATTGACGCCACAGCAGGTACAACTGCTCTTTATGCTGCCACATTAGGCTTAGACGCCTTCCACGGAGTGTCAGTAGCGGGCGGTAACATTATTGATACTTACTTACCTGATCTTAAAGCACCGGGCGCAGTCAAAAAGACCGAAGTTGAAATGGTTGCAGCAGTATGCCTAAAGGATACAACAAAAGCAGGCGTTTTCCGCGGCATCAAGGTACAGTAATATGTTGTACGCAACTTATGATTATTATGTTTCTTCCTGGGCTGGGACTGCAATCCCAAGCCCGGAGGCATATACAGAATACGCCAACAAGGCGCAACGGTATCTTGACTATGTAACACAGCACAGGATTACCGACATTACTACACAGGTCAAAAATGCTGTATGCTCTGCAGCAGAAGAGCTGTACAAAGCAACGCAGGCTGTAGCAAATACCCCCGGTGGAGTAAAGTCAGAAAGCAATGACGGTGTATCAGTGACATATACAGATACAAGCCCCAATACACAGATTAAACAGCGTAAGCAGGCTATGTATCAAGCTATAGAACAAGAACTAAGTGGCACAGGTCTGCTATATAGGGGGTGCTGATGTGATAACAAACAGCACAGTTACTGTGTATAGCACGCAAAAAATTGACGGCATTACAAAATTAACAAATACCCATTACCCTTGTGCATCGGTGCATGGTGCAAAGTCGCAGGATAATGGTGATAACAACATAACTGACACCAGTAAGTATGTAATACGCATACCGGCAGTGCAAGGCAAAGTATATAACATAAAAAAAGGAGATTACCTTGTTATAGGCAAAGCCGTTGTAGCCGTCACGTTGTCGGAACTACTAAAGTTCTATGGAGAGTCGGTATATAAGATTACAGCTGTAACTGACAACAGGACAGCATCAGCATTTACTTCGCACATCAAACTGGTGGTGGAATAATGAAGGTAACTGTAAAACTTAATCCTACCAGTAAAGTATTAGGCACACGAGGGTTAGATGACGGTGGCAGAGTACAAAAAGCACTTGATTCAGAGGTACTACGGCGGTCAGACCCTTATGTGCCAATGCGCACCGGAGCATTAAAAAAGAGCGGTATTATCGGTACTAAAATAGGAAGCGGCTTGGTGCAGTATGTTGCTCCATACGCAAAAAAGCAATACTACAACAATGCAGGTCGCGGCAGGCAAGGTATGGCTAAGAAAAACGCTCACAACTACAAATGCCTAAGAGGCAAGCTGTGGTTTGAGCGTATGAAAACAGACCATTTAAACGACATTTTAAAAACAGTGAAAGAAAAAGCTGGAGGGAAATAAATGGCTAAGGAAACGATTATAAGGGCGATTATTGATTTTTTCGGTGATTGCCCTCTACTTATTGAGAACAAGGATAACATTAACGCTGACAATCTGCCGGAGAACAGCGGTGCGTTTTCTATTGAAACTGTGCCCTGCAACCAAACAGTAAAGGCGTATATTGACGGCAGTGCGAAAAAGCAATATTTATTTGTTTTCGCGAGCCGACAATATTTTGGAGATAACGAAATTAATCTTGAAAACTCGGAACTGTACGAAAACATTGTTGACTGGATAGAAGAGCAGAACAAGAAAGGTAACCTGCCTAAGCTGCCTGCCCCTCTTGATGCGCAGCAGCTTAAGGTTGTAAGCAACGGTTATGTTATCGACAATGACGAAACCAAGGCTCGTTATCAAATCCAGTGCCAATTATTATACTATAAACCATAACGGAGGTAATTATTATGGGAGTTAAAAAAAGAGTAAATATAGCTGACTATATTGATACAACACCAAACGCGGAAACAGCAACCTATGCGCTTATGGGTACAGGCTTTAAAACGCTTGACGAAAATCCATCGGCGCAAACGAAGTCTAAAAAATATGTATGCGATTCATCCGCGACAAAGTCAATCGCATCTTATGATGATTCTTTCCCCTTCGAGATTGACCAAATCAGAGAACAACCTGCCATTGAGTTTATTTGCGGTATTGGCGAACAGCGCAAGACCGGCAGTGACGCAGAAACTACTTATGTAAGAGTTGACCTTGACAAGCCGATTGCAACAACAGCAGAGAATGTTGAGTATGAAGCTCGCCTGTTCCACGTTGCTGTTGAGGTATCCTCTTTTGCTAATGATGACGGCGAGATGACAGGCAGCGGTAACCTATTAGGTATCGGTGACCTGACCAAAGGTAAGTTTGACGTTAAAACAAAAACATTTGTAGCGGAGGTATAATTATGGTTATCAATAAAGTTACATTACCAGACTTAGATTTGGCAGAATTAGAGGTAGCAGAACGCTATGAGCAGGAAATGCAGAAGTACACTGACGCTGTATCTACCTTGTCCGGCAACAACCGCGTTGAGATTATCCGCACGGTTTGTACTGCAACATTCGCCTTATTTGACGGAGTATTCGGCGACGGTACAGCCAAAAAGGTGTTTGGTGACAGAACTAACCTTGTTATTTGTAATAAGGCAATGTCAGAGCTTATAGACGCATCTAATAAGATTGATAAACAAAACAGCAACGAAACTAAGAAAATATTTGCAAAGTATAACCCAAACCGAGCTGTAAGGATTGTGGAAAGTGAATCTGCTAATTGATAGTGTCCCAAAAGCAATAGAGGTTAACAGGGAACGGTATTCCATCAGGACAGATTTTAGGATTTGGATAATGTTTGAGCAGTTGCTCCTTGACGATAGCGTTGATGATAGTTATAAACTTGATGCCGCCGTTAAGCTGGTGTTTGGAGACACAACAAGAAAACCACCTATTAATGACGATACTGTGCAAGCAATATTGGATTTTTATGGCTGTGGAAAGGCTGTAGAAGGAGGTAAGGGAAAGTCCTCTGCTAAGGATAGCAAGATATACGACTATGATGCAGATGACGAGTATATTTACGCAGCCTTTTTGCAGCAATACAATATTGATTTACAGCGAGTGCAAAGCTTACACTGGTGGCAGTTTAAAGCGTTGTTTTGCGGTTTGACTGATAACTGTAAAATTGTCGAGATTATGGGATACCGTGCTGTAAAGCTGGAGGACGTCCCAAAAAGTCAACGCTCTTTTTATCGTAAGATGAAAAAACTCTATGCCCTGCCGGTGTCAGATGATGAATTGGCAAAAACTAACGAAATTGAAGAGGCATTATTGGCAGGCAAAGGTGTTAACGATTTATTGTAATTTGTCATTTTTTATTGTATAATATGTATAAATCAGTTATGGAGGAAATACATATGAGTAAAAAAATCCCGATAATTACAATTGGTTTTATTCTTGCAATAGTTGGATGTAGTTGTAGTAATAGCAATCACGAGGTCGCCACAGAATCTGCCACCTCTTCGGTAGAGACAGCTTCACAGCAAACAGTGCCCATAAGTGAGTATTATTATTATCGTAACTCATCTACAACGGATTATAAGAATGAAGCTCCAGATGAAACAACATCTGAAATCGATACAGAACCCAAAACAGAATTTAAAACAGAGCCCGCAACTGAAATCGAACCAATATATAACCCGTCAAATACAAACAATTTAAAAGCAAGTGGTACGGGGGACTATGTTGCAGAAGGCTTAGAGGTTAACGAGTATGGAATACTGAACATATCCCATAATGGCAGCCGTAATTTCTGCGTATGGATATACGATCAGAACGACAGAAAAGACCTGCTAGTAAATACTATTGGAAACTATAATGGGGCAGTTTTGGTTAATGGTACTGGGTCTTACACTTTAGAAATAAAAGCTGACGGTAACTGGAGTATAGAATCACAATCTTTGTCTGTAACAGATGATACAACTTTTTCCGGCACCGGCGACTGTGTAACAGCAATTGTTGATAACGCAAAAGGGAGTTGGGAAATAAGCAACAACGGAAGTAGAAATTTTGTAGTATGGTCGCATGACGTTTTTACAAATGACAAGGATTTACTGGTTAATGAAATAGGAAATTACACCGGTACAGTTTTAGTGAAGTATCCAAATGAAACTATATTTGAAATTACTTCCGACGGTAACTGGAGTATAGACAAACGATAAAATTTGTTATCATAAAAATTTAAAAGGCACTTAGCTTTGAGGGGTCACCTCAAAGCTAAGTGCTTTTTCTATTGCAAAAATTTAGGAGGTGGTGACGATGGCGTATGATGGATCTATAAAAATTGATACAAAAATTGATACATCTGGCTTTAGCGGCGGTATGTCGCAAATAAATGCTTTAGCTAAAAAAGGAGTTACAGCTGTAACTACAACCCTTGCCGGGATATCCACTGCATTGGGCGCGGGAGGTGTTGCCGCCACAAAGGTTGGTTCGGGATTTGAATCTGCAATGTCTAAGGTGTCGGCTATTAGCGGCGCGACAGGGAACGACTTTGACTTATTGTCGGACAAGGCAAAAGAGATGGGTGCAAAAACTAAGTTCTCTGCTTCTGAATCCGCCTCTGCACTACAGTATATGGCAATGGCAGGCTGGGATACCAAAGCAATGCTTAACGGTATAGATGGCATAATGAACTTAGCGGCGGCTGACGGCTTAGACCTTGCAACTACCTCGGATATTGTCACCGATGCAATTACGGCGTTTGGACTAAAAGCATCAGATAGCTCGCATTTTGCCGATGTACTGGCAAAGGCTTCCTCCAGCGCTAACACCAATGTTAGTATGCTGGGCGAGTCTTTTAAGTATGTTGCTCCGTTGGCAGGTACAATGGGCTACTCTGTTGAGGATATATCTCTTGCGCTTGGCTTAATGGCTAACGCAAGTGTTAAGGGCAGTATGGCAGGTACGTCGCTAAAAACTGCATTGGCAAATCTAGCTGCTCCAACTGACGAAATGTGTGGAGTGATGGAAAAATATAACCTCAGCTTAGCAGATTCCGAGGGAAAAGCTCTGCCGTTAGTTGAGGTACTAAAAAAACTTAGAGAAAAGTTTGGCGGATTATCCGAAGAGGAACAAGCGGCAGCGGCATCAACTCTGTTTGGCAAAGAAGCCATGTCGGGAATGCTTGCAATAATCAACTCCTCTGACAGTGATTTTAAAAATTTACAGGAAAATATAAATAACGCTGATGGTGCTGCCGAAAGTATGGCAACAACTATGCAGGATAACCTGCAGGGACAAATTACAATTTTAAAATCCGGGCTGGAAGGATTAGGCATAGAAATATATGAGGACTTGCAAGAACCGCTGATGAATGCAGCTATAAAGGCGCAGGAGTATGTAGGGAAACTTACCACAGCATTTACTGATGGCGGTATTGATGGGCTAGTGGAAGAAGCAGGAACAATTCTCGCCGATATTGCTACGCAGGCTGCAAACGCCGCCCCACAAATGATAACCGCCGCAGTTAGTTTTATTAAATCATTTGTTAGGGGTATTAAAAACAACAAATCGCAGCTTAAAACTGCTGCAAAAGAGATAGTCACTGCTTTAGTTGATGGATTGGTTTCCCTGCTTCCGAAGGAAATTCAAAAGCCGGTTGAATCAGCTTTAAAGGAGATTAAAAAGTCCTTTGAAAATGGTGGGCTGAAAGAAGCAATAAAGACTGTTGGTAATATTATTGAAAATTGCGGCAAGGTAATCACGAGTATTACAAAAACTGTTTTACCTCCCTTTACAAGTGCTATTGATTTTGCCGCAGATAATCTCGATATTATTATCCCACTACTAACAGCAGGTGTTGCGGCATATAAAGGTTGGCAAATTGTTGGAGCTATAACCACACTTATTACAACACACACAGCCGCAGTAACAGCAGAAGGTATTGCCGAAAATATTACCGCTATGGCGGCGGGAACTGCTACAGCTGCATATAGTGTAAAATCTGTTGCGGTAGGTGTCTTGACTGGCAAAATTGGTTTAGCGACTGCGGCTCAATGGCTTTGGAATGCGGCGATGAACGCTAATCCCATAGGTTTAGTGGTTACCGCCATTGTAGCCTTAACTGGTGTAATTGCGGCTTTAACATTATGCCAGGAAGAAAATGTCAGTAATACTGATATTATTGTAAAAAGTGCAGAAGAACGCAGACAGGCTGTAGATGACGAAAAGCAGTCGTATGATAACCTAAAGCAGTCACAAAAAGACGAAGCCGATGCGAACTTGGCTCAAATAGACAGAGTAAAAGACCTATATAGAGAATTAGGTACATTAACCGACAGAAATGGCAGAGTTAAAGATGCCAACAAAGCTAGAGTGGACTTTATTTTAAAAGAGATGAACGAAGCTCTGGGTACTGAATATAAATTGACTGGCAATCAGATAACTAAATATGATGAATTAAAAAAGAGCATCGATGAGGTTGTTGCGAGCCGTCAGGCAGAAATATTGTTGGACAGTAATCGCGAAGTGTATCAACAAGCTATAAGTAATGTTGCTGCAGCAAAAGATGAAGAGCGTCAGGCAACATATGATCTAGCCGATGCTGAAGCAGAATTAAGTCAATACTTAAATGATGAAAGATTAGCACAAATGCCTGAGGCAACTAAAGAGCAAATTGCTGCATGGAAATCATGGGGTAATTATGATGTTGCTAATGCTAAAAAAAATATTGTTACTCTTAAAGATAATCTTAACGATGCTTCTGATAAAGTACAAAGTTATACTGATGATATCAACAATTATGAAAAAGCTCTTGTTGAAGCAGAAGCTGGCAATACTGAAGAGGTTGTGCGACTGCTTGGCTATAAGAGTGATAGTTATAAAGATGCAAAAGATGTAGCTGGAAAGTCTGCAACAGAACAAAAGCAAATCTTAGGGCAACAGTATGCTGACAGCTTAGTTGATCTAAGTAATTATGTAAACAAATATGGTAAATCTAACGATGAATTTCACAAAAATGAAATTAAAAGATTAGAAGATCAAGCTTGGAAAGCTAAAGTTGCAGCAAAAAAAGTAGGTGCAGAAATCGTAAATGGAACGATAACTGGCTTAAACGACAAAGAAATAGAGTTGCAAAGCACAGTTGAAAATTTATATGATAAAATCCCTAAATGGGCGAAAATATGCTTAGGAATTGCTTCGCCTTCGAAAGTAATGCGAAAGTTATTTCGCTGGGTTGGTGCTGGTGCAGTTTTAGGTATTGAGGATGGGACTGAGGAATTATCTAAAGCAGCAAAAGGTATGGCACAAAATTTTTCACAAGAAATAGAAAATCAAATTAAAACAGCACAAATTAAATCATCACCGCAATTTGTAAATCAGTCAAATCTGATTTCAAAAATGAAAGCGACTGTTGCAGGAGCTAAAGCTAGTCTTACAAGCAATGTAGTTTCAAAAGTAATACATATAGTTGACTCGGATAATGACGATGACAAGCCTGTAATGCTTCGTGGTGATATACATACTGCTGTAAACATAGATGGTCGTGAAACCGCAATAGCTATAACTCCGTATGTGTCTGAAGAGCTTGCATTTAACAATTAATTAGGAGGCGTTTAAAGTGCGTTTAAAAACAGGAGAAATGAGCATTAACGGGGTTGACATAAGTACATTTGGTGCAAGGCTGCTTGACTACTCCGTTGGCGCTACAACTATGACAAAAGCTCAAGCAAGCAGTAGTTATTGTGTTGTGCCTACAGTATTTAAAACAAACTTAGGTACACGCCCTCTAAGCATAACACTGTCCTTTGCTCCTACAGATAATACAGGGTGGCACAGTATATGGCTTAATAAATCTAAGTTTGATGCACTGCTAGCTAATAACACCCCTGTTGAGATAACTCTGCCAGATGGTTTTATATACTCTGCAATTATTGATACTGCAAGTGACATCACGCCGGATAAAACTGATTGTTTCGATGTAACCTACACTCTTAGGGCAATCATGCACTTACCGGAGAAGATTATCTCCCCTGTTACTGCATCTAATAATTTTTGGCTAAACCCGAAAGGCACAGCAACAGTAAATTGTAAAATAAAAATGGTGCCGGAACAGGCGTGCAGTACAATAACAGTAAAAATAACAAACCAGTCGGCAACAAAAGTAATTGTGCCGACTATTACGTTTACTGATGTACCGGCAGGTGGAGAATTGGTTGTTGACGGTTTTAATAAGACGGTCACACTAAATGGCAAAAATTATATGGGCAATTGTGATTTAGTGACATTCCCGCTACTCGAGCCGATATATAGTGCTGTATATATTACTCCTGCATCTACAATAGCGAAGATAGCAACTACTATAAGTTACTATCCAACTTATGTGTGAGGTGACTTATGATAAGGATATATATTGATAGTACATCTATACCGCTGACCGATGTGCAAAACTGGTATGTGGATTACATAGATACTGGCATACATACTATGTCATTTGATATAAGTACAAATCACCCTCTGTACGCAAAACTCCAGGAAGAGGTTACGCTCGAATACGATAACCTTTATTACAAAATCAAAACCATTAACGAGCGAACATCATCAGATGTATCAACTATTACCGCCGAATTAGACCTAAACAGCCTAAGAGCCGTAGCTTATCAACAGTATAAGGTCGAGACTCAAACCTTTGACTATGTCTGCAATAGCGCAATGCAAGGTATCTTAAATGATACTGGATGGACAGTAAATAATATCGCTACGGTAACGGGTAAGCGGAGTATGGAGCTTACAGACTGTACCCCTCTTGATATACTACAGCATTGTACCAATACCACAATGTATAACCGTAGATTTGTTTTTGACAATAAGCTGCGTAAAATAACTCCTGTAAACATCGATGAAAAACAGCCTACAGGCGCATATTTTACCGATGAGCTTAATTTGTCAGATGTTAATTATAAAGGTACATCTACAGGCTTGGTTACAAGGCTGTATGCCTATGGTAAGGATATTAATTTAACAAAATATGCTGGACGAGAATATGTGGAAAACCACGATTACACCGCCGAAGTTATTGCGGCGGTGTGGCGTGATGAACGATATACTGACGAGCGTAGCTTGTATGATGATGCGGTTGATAAGCTAAAGCAGATGTCAAAGCCTGCGCGCTCTTACAGCTGTAAAGTAGCTGATTTGTCCGCTCTGTCTGACAAATATAATTTTTTGACTGTACAGCTCTATGATGTTGTTACATTAATTGACCGTAACCGCAAAACTAGAGTTAATCACAGAGTTGTGCAGCTGAGGAAGTATCCTGTAGAGCCGGAAAAAGATACCGTAACGCTATCAACCGCTGCGGCAAACCTAACCAACAAACTAAACACCTTACAATCGAATTTCAACGCCGAAAAAATTGTCAATAAGTCAAAGTGGAACGATATTAATAGGGACATTGCATCTAACACCGCCTCCATCGGCGAGCTTTATCAGCTCGGAGATGATAACAAGGTCTATTTAAGCAACTTGATTACTCAAACGGCAGAATCAACTATTGAGCAAATACGCTATAGCTCATCCGTTGGAAATGAAAATCTTGTAAAGCACCCTCGTGATTTTACCGATACGACAGGTTGGATAAAAACAAATGGCAGTGCGTGGAGTATGACAACCGAAAATAATTATTTAAAGCTAACACGGCTAGACACCACAGCGGGAAGTAATCTCTATGCAATCGCTACTTTGACCGACACAGCTAATCTTAGCGGCAACAAAAACAACTATATATCTGTATATGCGCGAATTAAAGCTACAATGGCTTGTCGAATCTATTTGTGCTGGAAATATACAGACAGCACAGGGGCACAAAAAACAAGTGCTTTATATCCTGCTGCTGTTAAGGCGTCCAACTTCACGAAATACGGTGGAGATATTTTTTATAAGGTTACAGATAGTACTGTTGGTGAGTGGGTTGATTTATATGCACAGATATACAGTCCCGCAAGTGATGATATAACAGTATCTGCAGTTGGTATATATTTTGCCAGTGACACTACCGCCGGAAATGCTCCAAAGGGCTTAGTAACCTACCTCGATTATTTCGAGGTTAAAAGAACACCTTATTATGAGGACAGGATAACAACTGTAGAAAAGAGCGCAGACGGTATAAAAACAGAGGTCGAGAAAAAAGCCAGCTCTACTGATTTAACAACGCTTCGTACAGAAATGACACAAAAATTTGACAGTATCAAATTAACTGCTACTAACGGCATATCGTCAAGCAACCTTGCATTATCGGTAGATGGAGTTAATGTTTCGTCCGCTAATATTAAGCTGACGGGTATGGTTACATTTAGCAACTTATCTACAGCCGGAAGCAGTAGTATATGCGGCGACAACATTACCACAGGTACTATTTCATCAACTGATGGCAAGTGCAAGATAAAATTAGCGTCATCAACCATTGATTTCCAGACCTCGTATTATGGTGGGCTGATCGGTAGATTCGAACTCTCCCCGTCTGGTATTTATTTTACGGACGAGGACGGAGGCATACAAGGTAGCTTTTATCCCTCAGCGTCACAAAACCGTACTTACTTTTTGACTCACCGAATAAGCATTGCAGGGACAAAGAACGCCGAAAAATCAATCGAAACATCTTTCGAGGCTGAATATGGAAGTAACGGAGTTCCGACTGGAAATCTAAGACTTGTTGGTGGGTCTACAAATGAAAGATTTTTAATACAAAACATTGGAATATTAAGTGTCAATGGCATCAATTTTGATTGCAGACACGGAAAAGTAACGCTTAGCCATAATTTAACAGTACCAGGAATAACGGTGTCAGGTGTAACATACACTGCAAAATATCTGTCAAGCGAGGGCATGTATGTACTTGGCAGTTTGGGATAAGGAGAAAATTTATGAAATTACGAACATTATTGGAAGCTGTACAACCTTTGCAGAAATTGTCTGCTGTAGAACTACCGCTAAACACAGCTTACGCTTTAAGTAAGCGATTTAACCAATTACAGGGGGATATCGGATTCTTCGAACAAGAAAGAGATAAGGGGCGTAATATCAATGAACTGTTAGAACTTGAGATTGCAAACTACGAACCAATAGAAATCTCTGTAAAATCAAATATTAGCCTTAGCGTTAACGATATAACATGTTTAACCCCGTTTGTTAATTGGATTGGAGGGGATGATAGTGCGACAAATAACAATTAATAATAAAACTGATAAATCAACTAGCTGTTTTGCCGGCTATCAATATGAAAACAAGGCAACGCAACTTAGTTGGGAGTTACCATTAGAGCTGCAGTCTTACAACTACATCCTCGCTTTTGCGCTGCCTGACGGTAACACGGAATCGGTTATTATTGACAAGTACCCTATAGTCTATAGTTTGTCCCAAACAATAACGCAGCTTGCCGGAATAGTCACTGTACAGCTCACCGTCCTTAACGATGACGGCGAGTTAATATATAAAACGCAGCAGGTACAGCTGCGTTTTGCCAGCAGTGTAAGCATAGAAAATACCGCCAAGCCGTATGTGAGTGAACTTACGCAAGCAATTGAGCAGTTTATAGCAGCAACAAAGTCGCTTGATAACATTGCCCTTACAGCTGAACGCAACAGCGAAGGTGTTACTATATCTATCACGGATAAAGACAATAACACAAGCGTTTATAACGTATTTGACGGCGGCGACTATGTGCTTACAGATGATGACAAGCGGGACATTGCAACTGTTGTCGCTGACGATTTGTCAGACAAGCAAGACAAGCTTATCGCCGGTAAAAACATTAAAACTATCAATAATCAATCAATTTTGGGCGAGGGAAACTTAGCTATAAGTAGCGGTGCAAAGCTGATTGACGAAGCAACAACAAGCGAGATGGTTTCGGTTATTGCGATTAAGCCGATTGAGGAATTACAAGTAGGCGGAGTTTATGTTTTACAAATCTATGGCGGTTTTAACGACCAAAACATGTCGCTGACGAATGGATCCTGTCAATTAAGGCTCCGTGTTAGAGATAGCCAGAGAAGTATATATTCAACTATAATATCTGTTCAAGCATTGTCAAAAACAGTTTTCAATCTCGGTTATGGGATGTTGTTTGTACCGTCTAAAGATTATGTCGCTGGACAAATAAATAGCACTATTTTAAGGCGGAACGGTGAAACAACATTAGGCGAAAACAATGCAATAAGTTTTGAATTAGTAACAGAGGGTAGGTTTTGGGTGAAAGATACCAATATCAAGATTTGGAGGCTTATATGAAAATTTGCGTGAACGGAACCATAAGAGGAATGACTGCTTCAGAAGAAAAAGCATACAGAGAAGAAATTGTAACATATGATGGGAGCGTAGAGGAAAACGACAAATTAACTAAACTTGAAGAACAAATAACAGATATACAAGAAGCCCTGTGCGAGCTTTATGAGTCGATTGTATAATCTGTTTATTTTTTTATTAAGCTGCAAGGAGGTGAATGACATGGCAGTAATTTATGCAACTTTGATAGTAAAAGGCAAGCGCACTTATAAGAGTGTGCCAAGCAAACTTAAAAACGAAGTGAGAGAAATCCTTATTTCTCTTGAATGTGAAAATCTAGTAGAGGAGTGATAGCAAATGTCAGTAATTGACGACCTAACAAGAATTGCAAAAGGTCAAATAGGAAACA